>Ga0123342_1000038_pt1 | contig 124429 bp, 63 predicted proteins | sample Turbeawhitnodule_FD_89960 | JGI IMG/M metagenome (GOLD analysis project Ga0123342, IMG submission 89960) | Root nodule microbial communities of legume samples collected from Mexico - Turtle bean Mexico white nodule | ecosystem: Host-associated > Plants > Roots > Nodule | place: Mexico: Nepantla... | reverse complement strand
TGATGGTGAAATTGATGGTATTATGGATCCAAGGTTACAAGGAGATTATGACAGTGAGGCTGCAAGGAAAGTAGTAGATGTAGCAATGGTTTGTGTAGCTCCAAGTTCTGTTAATAGGCCATCAATTAGTCAAGTGGCTATGGAACTAAAACTATGTTTTCCCATAGGGGAACTTAGGAGTGCGTCTAGTGGATCCATTGAAATTGCCTCCATAAATGAAATCAGTGGATTTAGTTCATTAGCAAGGTAAAATGATTCAATATTTCAAACTTGTGAACAACCATTTTTTGTGTATTAAGAACTGAATTTGAAGTTATTGAATTTGAATCAGGAGTAAAACCTTTTGCTGAGACTACTTTCCTCTAGTTTTGAGTGTGTTTGTAGGCTTTTACTATTTGTCATGATAGAAATCAAGTCCCTTCTAGTTCAAGTGGCTTTTGTTATAACAATCTTCTGCATAACTAATGTTCATGTAAAGATGTCGAAAATAATTTTTTGTAACAGTGAACAAAATGCTGCATAATTAGTTTGTTCTAAAACATCGTGCAGACAATGTAACACCAAGTTACAATTGGTCAAGAAAAGTCAGTAGTAAAAGAATTATAGTTAATTATCACGTGTTTGTGGAAGCCGTCTTCAAAGTGTAGTTATTATTAGGACGAAAAAATAAAATATTTATTCGATATGGGACTTGGACACTTCTAATATCTAAGTCTTATCACAATTTTGAAGGAAAAATAATATACTAAAAAGGAATTAGGATGAACTCATTACATTCAAGATATTATCTGATCTCTGTTACGTTTTGTGTTTAAAAAACGTTTTGATTGATTTAAAAGAGAAAAATATATTTAAATTATCTTTGATCTCAACTCTTAAACATAAACAAAGTGTGACGATTAACCTACTAAAGAAAATATGTTAAAAAATTTACATCCACTAAAATTAGCAATATTAAATAAGTAAAATTGATTATAGTATCTTAGGTTTATTTCTTCATGTGTCCTTTAATCCATTATCTTATAGTTTTCTTCTTTTATAAATTTAAAACTAGAAATAAATAAAAATAAATACATGAGAATTGAATCAAAAGAAGATTACAATAAAACAATAAGCAAAATGAAGAGTTTGTTGAAATTCAATAATTGCAAAACTCTAGTCCATTAAATAATATCCCCTTCAATTTTCTAATATGATCGCCGACTCAAATATGGACTTTTCTTTTTAGCTAAATTTTTTTATATAATCAAGATAACATCATTGACTTCTTCCCTAACTCGTTTTTTTTTAGGTAACAATTTTAATTCTTCCCTTTTTGATTAACAATTTAGGGATTTAATCCAGTAACAAGATTAGATTTTGAAGGGACTTAATTCTAGAAAGCATATGCACATGTTAGATAAATAAACATGGCTCTGCTGCTGATCATGTTTACCTGTCAAATGACAATTTTTCCTTTTTCCTTTGTTATCTTTTGTTTAGTTTACTCATAAAAAATGAAACTATGAGAGTTGTATGAATATTGAATCTTTGACAACTAAGAAAAATGAATTGTTGCAGATATATTGAGGCAAGGGGAGAATCAACAACAGCTGCAACACAACTGTTTGTTAAACATAGTCAAGTCTTTGTCATGTCTCTCTCTCTCTCTCTCCCACTTGTGAAAAGCCTACAAAAGAATTGGTTATCTATTGACATTTTCAAGACAGAAATATGGGTGTTTATTGACAAATGCTTTATTAATTGATTACAAAATCAAGTGACACAAACCAAGCAAAAGATCTACTATTCCATGTCACAACAGAATTTCCTAATTTGGCAAGGAACTCAACTGCTATAACCCCTTTTGATCCAATCATGCCAACCTTTCACCCCATATCACTCAAACCTTCAATTCCAATTCCACTTTCAAGAACCAATCAATCAATCAATCACTGGGTACATGCAAGAGCAGGACCCACTTTGAAAACCCCATTGATTTCATTGATCAAGTTCATGATTGGCTTCAACTTGGTGCTTTGGTGATTATGCTTTGTACCACAGAAAAACCTCTCTTTATGCAACCAAGGTAGACTAATTTCTTTATCAGAATCTGGTTAATAACTAGATTCTCCTCTTCCAATCACTTTTTTTCACCTACAAGTTCAAACTTGAGATCCAACTTAGGAGAAGCAATTCAAGTATCCCTCATAGTAATTACACATTGATACTATTAGGGAGTATATGAAAGCACCTAAAGTGTTAATGGGCTAATTATTGACTAAAAATAAAATAAAAAAATTACATTTTTTTACCCAATCTTTTCTTAAATTTTCTTGAATCATGTGAAATCAATAACTTATGTGATATTCTCTCAAGCTTAACCAAACAGTTAGTATTAGTTAAAGAATCGAAAAAGCACTAAAAAAAAGCAAACTAATGAAAAGACTGTGAAGAAAATGTGCATTACATCTCTGTAAAAGCCTTAAAACATACTTGTACAAGGCAAGAAATGTAGTGACAAACAAAATGGCAGAGGAGTTGAGACAAAAAAAATGAAGTAGTGGGAGAATTGGGTTTTGTGCTGTGATCAGAAAGTGACCAAAAAGTGGAAATGTTTCTTAAAGAAAAGGGAGATAAAGGGGAGGGAAAGAACATGAGTTTGAAAACACCACATGCATATACAGTAACAATAGCTCCAAGACGTGCTTAGTGAAGATATTTGAGCACATTAAAATAAACCCTGTTTGATGACAGTGGCACAAGAAGCACATCACGTTTTGTTGTAGCCGTCGTTGTCATAATAATCATGATTAACAATATCATTAGTTGGATTCATATAAGAGAAAAATGGCAGGTTTAAATAAGACAGAGAGAGCTTTTATATAGTATTACTTGTGACAAACACTTCTGTTAAAAAAGAAGAATATGATAAGCACGTGCTGAGCAATGCGTTTGGAGTGAGTTTCAAGAGCACGCGTTGGGTCGAATCAAGGAGACAGGACCACTGACTATGCTCACTAATCGTAAGAGAATGTCTCGTGCATTGGTTAGCTAACAAAGCACATCAATTAAAATATCTTGTTAAAGCTCTCTCCAAGAAAAATGCACCTTAAACTATAATATAAAACACTTAAAAGTGACAATCACTTTCTCTAGCCCTTTATCTCAATAATAGGGTGCTATAATTGCTAGGCCTTTTTGCATGCTAAAAGTTAAGGCAAGGTAACTGGTTTTCATTATTTTCACTACTTCGGGCTAATCTAAATCAATTCACCACCACACTTCAATCTAGAAAATTGCAGTGACAGTGGTAGCATTTTAAGCAACACTGTAACTAAAAAAAGTGAAAACCGTATTTGCTCATGCATGGTGGGCTGGTGCAGTTGATTAATTATGATAGAAACCAGAGAATATCATCATTGAGATAATTCTAAACAAGTCACTGATGATTATACTAAAGACAATTACAATACAATGATACAAGTCATTAATTAGAGTTTTCTTGGCTAGAAAATGAAGATCAGATATGTTAATCATTGTGATTGGTAATGAAATGATTAGAGCATGATAGTAACAACATCAACTCTGGGAATGATGGATGTGACTGAGAGATGTTTGCACAGGAAATGAAGGGTTGAAAGAGAAGACAATGCTTGTAGGAGGACAATTCATTGCATCAACTTTGTTTCCAAGACATTCCAGAGCCTTAACCTGTGACCTGAGAAACTTGAGGTAGTTTGCAGCCTCATCAAGCATTGATGCTGTGTCCATCTTGCTTCCCCCAGGCACAAGCTTCTGCAAAACCCTAATCCTTTCACTTATTCTCTCCCTTCTATGCCTAGCAGCCACAGTTTGTGGATCAGATGATATTCTCACATTCTTCCTCTTTGGCTTTTCAGCCCCATCCAAGCCAAAGTTCACAGGCCTAAAAGCTGCAGCCCTATATATCATTTCCTTCATTTGTGCAATGGCCTCTGGATCAGGCTCCTCAATGGATGAAGACCTGGATGAATTTGGTTGCTGGAAATTGATGTTATTTGAAAAGGAACTCGTGTCCCATCTGGGTTTCTTCCTTTTTGATGGATCATCTGAGATAAGTCTGAATCCACCTTCTTCAATAGAAGAAGAATTCTGAACAATACTGAAGCAGGAACCACTGCCAGTGGCACCAACTTTGATCATTTCAGTTTCCTCAGGGCTCCTCTTTGAAAAATTAGCCTTTGATTGTACTGTTTTTCCTTGATCCAAAGAGCTTTGAGAAACTGTTTCATCAACTTCATTGACTGGACACTTCATGTGTTTCTTTCTACCATTGGAAGCATTACTCTCAGATTCACCAGTGGAAGCTGCACTGCCACTGCTGAAGTTCCACAAGTTTCTACAGTCAGATAAAATCATTGAGATCCCATCATCTTCAACAGATGTGTCTGGGTTGCTATTGGTAGCTGAAATCAAGCAGTCAAAAGATTCAAGAGAGCAAGTACCCTTCCCATTTTGTGACCCTTTGACAAGTTGTTGTTGCTGCTGTTGTTGGTGGGCCATGCTGAAACCTGGCATGTAGTTGCTAATCAGGTTCATACTTTGAGCTCCATTGACCGATAGAGACGGGTATGATTGGGATGTGAAAGCTTCTCCCCAACTGGCTCCAGTTCCTGATTTCACTGGCATCATGGTTGGTGCATGCTGTAAAAGATTTGTGTTTTGCCTTTGCATCTCATCCATTATCTCTGAAGAAGTGGTGGTAGCATCTGCTGACTGATAAATCACTCTTTCAGAATATGAGTGTGCATGAGCTTTCTCCAATTCTTGTATTTGATTGAGAACATTGGGCATGGAGTACCCTCCTTCAAAGTCTGGTGGTGACTGAATAGTACTCCATAGGATTTGTGAGTTTGCTTCAAGTTGAGAGGTATCCCAACTCAAACCATCCATAGATGATTGTAATTTTTTATGTAGAAAATTTAGTTGAAACTTGGAGGAGAAAATTATCCTTGTTACCTATCATGTTGAAGACAATAATATATTAGATGGAATAAACAAAACCCAAATACTTATCTCAGCAGAAAAACTACAAAATTGACCTGAAGGCCTTACCAGTTCCCACTTGTAGATCAACTGCTACCAGAGCAAGATTAGAATCCTTAATAATTGTTCAAAAGTCTTCAATGTCAGCGATAAAACAGAGGAAAAAACCCAGCTTTCATATCAAGATTTTGCACACTCTGGTTGTGGCATTAACTTCCCTCTTAAAATTCAATGTGGAGATAACTGTGAGGAGGTGAAAAAAAAAGGACCAAATGGGTTAGGTCAGATTGAGAAACTGAATTTTATGCAGTACTCTATTCTGAAAGTACAAGTTTGAGAAGAAAGAGAATTGTCTGTCCCTTATAAAAGATAAATAGTTCAGATACGTTTAACAAACTGGAAAGAGAAGAGAAGAGAATAGAAAGTGAGACAATAAGGTTAAGGTTGTACCTTGAGCTGCCATTGAAGAAGTGCAGAACTGATGCACCTGTTTGTTTTGGAGAACCTTGTATAGATAGGAAGAACAAAAGGTACATGCTTTTATAATAAAACAAGCATTGGTACTTGAGCAATTACGTCAGGAAACTGTATAATAAATAACTCCTTCAACATGAATATAAAATTACACAAAAGAACAAACAAAAAAAGAAGCTATTATTAACTATTATGTTATAATAACATGGTTTTAACAGTTTAGAGCAATATAGTTGTTTTCCAAAGGATAATGCTTTTTTATCAGTTAGGTGGGTCTATAAATAAAACTGTTTCTGCAGACAGTGAGCATGAGACTTCAGAGTGGTATTTTTGAATGCCAAATCCTCATTTTTTATCTTATAGAACCGTTTCTTGTATTCTTTTTAAGTGCAGAAAGCTCTGACCCCTTTTTTTGGTTACTTAGTAAAAACTGCACTGTAAGTGAAGCATCTTTTTAACACCAATAATACCCTCTTTATAAAAGCTTTCTGTGTTAATCATGGTCTTAATCATAGCCCTGCAAATGTTTTGACTTTCTACCACCATATTCTTTATCTTCATACATATAACATACCCAAAAAAATAAGGTAAGAAACTCAGATTAACATAGGAAATGGTAAACTACATAATAGAGTTTAGCAGATATGTGGCAAAAGATAGTTGGCATAAAAGGTAAAAATTTACTAGTTGTACAGAATTATACTAAGGATATACATGAAATAGAATATATGTATATAGTAACTCCTAAAATTTGGTGTGAAAATTTAATAATGTATAAAGTAAGCGTGTTATGTTTATAAGAGTGACACCTGAAAACTCATTAGAATAAAGCATCATATACACAATCTGAAAAAATCTGGTTTGAATATAGTTTGATAGAGTTGTTTATCTGATAGTGGAGAGAGTCACAGTGGCAGAAACAAGTTGGTAGCAGTCAGAAGATTAGCAGAGAGAGAAAGCATATGAAGGCTACTCACATTCATATACCCTTGACATGCACATGCACCCCATCTTTGCATTTTTCAGGTGAGTGAATGGGTTCCCATGTCTTATGTTTTTTCACCTGCACCAGATACAGTGATGTTTATGAATACATGTCAAAGAACACGTTTGAGAGAGGAACATAATGCACCAAAACTCATCTTATTCTCTTATTATATTAATTACCAATTATAATGTCTAAAGAATAACTAATCTGCAATTATTTATGACGTCAACTTTATGTTGTTAATTATAAAGATGTGTATGAATTATCCATAGTTCATGCTTTAAAATGTTACTATATATATAACAGGATGAATAATCCTTTTGGGAATAGAGAAACTTGCACTGTCGAATAATATATGAAAAAGAAGAAAAAGGATTAAACACTATTTGGTGTATGATGGGAGTAAATAAATTTGCAAAGAAAGCTTTTTTTTTACAAAAATTATATTTATATTGTATAGTCTAGAAATATGGCAAATTCTCTCAGCACATCTATATTTATTTTTATTTTTTTATGTACTTTCATATATTTTTTAACAGTATCTTTATGAGTATGTTAGAGAGTCTGAGTGTGGTTTTTTCTTTTTCATTTTCAAGTGGTCGTGATTGTTTGTAGTGGCAGGTAACAACTAGTGGTGAAGTTGGTGGTTAAGATAATTGTATTTTTATTCGCTTATATATATTTTGTAGAAATCACAAAACTCAAAAAAGAAACTAGCGAGATACAAAAATGAAATACAAAACTCAAAAAAAAAAAATACAACGAATATTCTTATTAATTCTATCACACACTCAAATGATGAAATTATTCTTTTAAACGTTGCGGCCAAAGAAAAATGAAAATATCACGACGGATAGAAAAGTACAAAGGTACATAGGTGTACCTTGAATTATTTATATAAAGGTCTCTTCAATTATTTATAAAAGTGGAATTATGCTTCATTTGGTTATTTAAATCTTTTGATTATTAAAACCCACTTTATTTATATATATATATATATATTTATATATATATATATATATATATTTATATATATGAAAATTGAAGTAAAGAAAAAGGGGAATGTATGAATCGGGAAAGTTCCATAGCATAGTTATTGGGGCATTTGGGTGGGCCCATGATTGGGCCTAGTGGTTTGTCTTTGATGAGGATGTCAAAATCTCAATCAATACCAACACAGGACGTGACCTGTCGGCTTACCATTCAGCCATCTTATCAGCTCGGCTCGGCTCAATCACAAAAGACCTCGCACGTGAACTGAAGGCTTCTCTCACACGTGTCGATCATCCATTGGTTCAAGCTCTGATGTGATAGCCTGCACCCACGTGGCATGCAAGATTAAAACAAGGATTTGCATCCAAGTTAGCCACTTTGGCCTTAGTGGCTTGTGAAATATTTCCAAATACTAGAGTATTCTTCTTCTATCTATTCATTTTACTAATCTATTGTGTTTCATATTACCAAATAATAATTATCATTTGGAATCAATGGTATAAATGGTGATATTTTTTATTATGTTGAGGTGTGAAAAAGAGAAGAACTATGAAATATTTATTTTGAGATGTGATTTAGGAGTTTTGGTCATCATGAATATTTTTTTTTCTTTTTAAATCATAGTTAAAGTTTTATTTATAGTAATTATTTTATTATTTCTTTGTATTTTTGTGTCAATTAGTCATCCTCAAAAGAATTACTCTCATCACCTTAAATAGAAGAAATTATTATGCATGGATAATAGTCGTGAAGTTCGTCATTCTCTTCAAAACACACCTGAATTCAAGGTCAATTTGATACCGACTACAAAATTATTTGCTAAATTTCTATATTGATTTTAATTCTTACTTTTGCGATATCAAAGATACCTTAAACTAGAAAACGATTGCTATAACTAAATATTTACATGGATTGTATATGCTAATTTATCAGGTAATTCATTCCAGAGTCAATGATTTAACCCATTCTCTTTATTCATGTAACACAACCTCTAATCATGGAATTTGACATTATAATTTGGTGGTGTTAGATTAATGTTTACGTATATAACTTTTCATAGTAACCTTCCTTTTGTTTCTAGTATGACTAAATCAATACAAATTTTTTTATCTTTTACATGATACTTATGGATCATGCTCCACTACCTCTATTACAAGTTATAGATATTTTTTAATCATCATTGATGATTTTCTCGATTTAGTTTAATTAATTTAATGAAACATATAAGTGAAAAGAGTTATTAGCTGAAGAATCTTATTGGTTATATAGAAATACAATTTAATGCAAAACTTAAGGCAATCTAAAGTGATAATGAACCAGATCTTTTAATAACAAGTTTTTATTTTGCAAATCAAACTACTTGTATTGAAACATATCAATACAACAAGTATAGTCGAACAAAAACATCAACATATCATAAATATTGCTTAAATATTAATGTTTCAAACTAATTTATAAAATCTCTTTATTCTTATGTTATCATGTGCAGTTCATTTCATTAAGAGATATTTTACATTTTTACAAAATAAGTATCTTTATATTGTCTATTATTTAGCCTACTCAACGACTTTCAAATATAGTTAAAATAAATTGTCAATAGTCAATATTTTTTTTTTATAAATTTGAATAATTTGATATTATATTTTTAGAAAGAAAAATGAGTCAAATATGTACAATTGGCTTTCAAATAAAGTGAGAAGCATTGACTTGCAGATAGAAATTAGTTAAAAAAAAATTGTAACCTTACTTTATTTATAAAAAAATATAAAGTTTGATGTATCAAAGCATAAAATTGTGATGTAAAATATCAATTTTGTTTATTTTTAATACAGTAGTTATTTTGTTTTAAATTAAAATAAAATACACAATCCAAATCACGACTTGTTTTTTTCCTTCTTAACTACGAAATTTATTTTCCTGCTTCTCGTTGGCATATCTTAAATTTTCTATTATTTTAACATCATCTAAAGTATTTGAAGTTTATCTTTATTTGGAATTATTCTATGTGCACCCAAAATAATATTTTATTCTTTAGATGTCTATTTCAACACAGATAAATACAAAAAAAATAGTCAAATATATCGTGCTTTATATGAATACTTTGCCCTAAAAGAGAAAAATATATAAATAAAAAATATTAGTAATAAGAAAACTACTAGTAAAACATATATATGTAAAAGTAATTATACATGTCATAGTAATTCATTTTTCCAAGATTAATCTCATCTCATTTTCAAACAACTAATTATAATTTGTTTTTTTAATAACATCCTAAAAGAAACTAAATTTGTTATATAATATTAGTCAATGGAAAAAAATCACAAAAACTTAATGTTTCACAATCAAAATCATTAATTTCCTTGATTATATTCAAGGATAAGAGTTAGACCAGAGTAATAACTAGTCCTTTTTCTAGAAGGAAAATAATGATGATGTTCTAAATTCAATTTAGTTCAACTTTCTAGACAGAAAGAAAAAAAAATCTGAAACCAAAAATAAAATATATGTAATTTAATTTTGTTCAGATTAAAAGTAATATTAAATTAGAAGGCTATCTCTTTGCCCTTTGACTTTATTGGTTTGCTTATTAACTTTTTTATACATGTTTTTTAAAATCATTTTTACTTCACAATTAATAAACTAAACAAAATATAGTAAATATAAATGTTTTGTTACGTTTATATATATTCTACATAGTTTAGGAGTTGAATTCGACAATTTAAATATATATTTTTCTTTTAATTAAAAAAATATTTTACAATATTTTTACATTTTGAAAAGTATATATTTCTCAAAAGAACCCTAAAATAAAAATAAACATATATAAGAGAGGTTGTTGGATGAAACAAATAAGTCAAACTATTCTTTCATGTGTGAACTTTTTTTTTCAACAATTACTGCAAATTTTTTGGCTTTTAGCATCTGTTCAAAAGAAAGTTCAATAATTGAGTGGCTGAAATTCAATGTAAAAAGAAAAAATAAATAAATATATAAATATTATATATATATATATATATATGATAAAGTTTTTGATGGTGAAATATGCAGGATAAAGTGATAAACCCAATCAAGAACCAACCAATTGTTGGAAGTCTTAACTGAGCAGAAAATTTGGTATGTATATAAATATTTATAAAATAAAATTTATTTCTGTATAATTTAAAAAAAAAAAAACTAAAAAGAAAACAGGAAAGATTTTCTACAAATTGTGTATAAGCTGCATACAAGTTAATTTTAGTTTATAAAAGAATCATTTTTATTTTTCTCTTTTATTAAGTAAAGCTTTCATCCATCAGATTAATATATCATTTGTTAAAAGTTTAAAAAACATTTATTAATATAGTAGAAATAAATTACACAAGTACTACATGATAATTATATATACTTTATATTTTTTTGGCTTATAGGTTTTCATTTTAATCTAATTTATTAAACTTTAGATTCAACTTTATAAATTTTTAAGGCTAAAGTGAGGTTCGAATTTTTTTTATATCATCTGTTTTATCTCTAATTAATATGTAATATTTAACAACTTTATCGTATATTATTTTATTATAAATAGTTATGTTTAAACATAAATATTTTTTTTATTTTTTTAATAATATTTTTTTTTCATGTGATGACAGATGATTATTGTTACTTGAGGTGAGGTGTCAGCTCAACTGAGATGTCAAGTTTCACATTAATACTAACATGAGAGTTTTTTAAAAAAACATAAATAATTTGGAAATATTTTGTTTTAAATTTTAAGGAGATATTAATAAAAGTTTGTGATGGTAAAGGAAAAAAATGAGAGAATAAAAGGGATAATGAGAAGGGAAGAAGATAAAGGAGGTGCATACTCTATGGACCATTGAGATTTTGGACATTTTTTGAGCTATATCCATGAAAAGCCAAAAGCTTGAGAATTACCCTAAAACCCTAAAAATGGAGAATGTGGTGGTGCCCATTAAGAAAGGCTCCATAACTCTTTGAACTCACTCTCTAAGTTCTTATGAACAAATGTGAATGAAGATGAGATAGGGAAAGAGATGTGACCACCATTGTTGACAAAATACAACCATTAATCAAACAACTCCCTTCTTTTCTTTTCCATGCCATTTTCTCCTTCAATTTCTTCCATGTACAACATTAAATGGCTTGGTCAACAACATCCAAATAAAAAAAAATAACATTGGGATTCCATTTTCACTTTTTCAAAATATATTCGTATGAAAGATATCATCGTGAGATCAATCATCGCATTTGAGATATTGTCCGAAATAGGTGTTTTGTCACAGTTTTGTCTTTAAAATATGTCTTTATGAATTGGAGAAAGAAAGAATATATAAAATACTCTTAACATTGATTTTTGAACAATGTGGGATGACCTCGACTTCTGAACAATTTAAAATGACTTCGACTTCTAAACAAATTATATTGACTTCTCGACTTTCGAACAACGTAAAATGACATCGACTTCTAATAAACGTGAGATTATATTAATGGTAAACCGATAACAAAACAAAATAAAATCACCATTTTTCTCTTACCCTTTCTATAAATATTATATGGTTTTATCCTTGAATTTCCTAAGCTGGTGATAATAATATGATTTGAGTCCCACGTGCACAAACACAGGCCTACACAATCATATCTATTTTTTCTTTAATTTCTTATTACTTTTGGAAATATTTTTGTTAATGCTGAATTTTTTTCTATTGGAAATTCATAGTAATTTGATAATCAATATTTTATATAAAAAACAGTTTAAATAGACTATGGATACATGAATATTCTTTTTTAAATATAAACTTTTTATAAATATTAATTTTCATACACATTTTTATTCGGTGTGTGATCGATAAACTCACACTTAAACACATTTTTATAGTGTTTGATAAACTCCATTTAAGATCTTAATAGTTAATTATTATTATTATTACTATTTAATTCATATTTTTTTTCTACAATACATAAACCACGTGCCAACACACAAAATGCATGTTAAGATAATTCAATCATGACATACACATTAATCATTATTAAATAATAACTAATAAAATCAAGATACTTTGAGGGCTCACGTTAAATGATGTGATTAAGAATATAAAATTAAAACCAAGGTGTATTTTATTATATATAAATTTTAAAAATAAATAATGTTAATATAAATATAATATATAGTTTTAAAATAATATAAATTTTAAAAAGATTAAGATAATAATCCAAACACAACTCAAAGTCTTAAAATTTGAATCCCCTAATTTTAGTTTTAAGTTTGAATAAGTTAATGGGATAGATTAAATTATAAATATTAACTCGTGATCTACATATCAATCTTAATTTACTTCTAAGATAATATGTTTTTTCCAAATCTTTCTAATGAACGAGTTGAAAAAGTTTTAATCCTTAAAATCTCATGTAAAGTGATATAGGATTAATCTCAAAGTAAGTTTTATTCCAAAAATAAGATTTCAGTAAAAGTTACTACTTTTAAAATTTCATTTCCAAAATATAATTTATTTATTTATAATTTTTTTTTTTAAATTTACTGGTTCTGCATGTGTATTAAAATATAAAAAATTTAATGTTTTTTTTCCTCAAACTTAGTTATAGATTTATGTTTCATATGTATAAGGTTATATGATTATTATTATATGTACGTTTTTATATTTTTTTAATAAAACTTTAATATATATATATATATATATATATATTTTGTGTGTGTTTAGTTGTAATTTTGAATTTTGTAATTAACTTACGTTATATCATTAATATTATTAATGTTAATAATTGAATATTTGTTTACGAGTTTTCTTCTTAATCTATTGAAGTGTTTTTTAAAAATAAAACTGTGAAAGAGTCTTGAGTTTCAAAATAAATAATATCTTATTTATGTTAATTTACCTATTAATGTTATCTCACGAACTTGAGATCAAAACATTAACATGGTTTATAAAGAAATATTTTTTCCTTAATCTATTGAGACGTCTTTTAAAAATAAAATGAGTTTAAAACTCTAAAACGTACAATATCTCAACTGTCGTGATTAATCTTAGTCATGACATTTTAAAATTCTTGAAATCGAAAAAAAAAAAGGAGAATGTTATCCTATAGTTTTTTCTCATATAAGCTTTTTAACTTGTGATTCATGTGGGTTAGGATTAAATCCCGTAGGTGAATAAATTTTTCAGATATAATAAAAGGTGACACACGGATAAATAAATTGCCTGATTTAATTTGTATGCTACAAGAATAATACACAAATAGTACACTTTAAACTATATGTCACAAAATTAACATAAACATACTATACTTTAAACAATATCTTCTTACACATTTACGAAGATAATTTTTTTTTTTCTTAAACTAAGTTCTTCCTACATCCAATAACTATTAATCTGCACCCAATATAATTTTTTTATTCCAAAAATGCTCTTCATTCTAGAAATAAAAATTTAAAATTGAAAATAATACATTAAAAGTATATTCAGAATTCAAAATTCAAAATCTCATTTGGATAAAAAAATCTGTAATACATAAAATTCGTTTCAGAAAAAAAAATCCGGAAACATTCCAAACAAAATATCCGTAATGTATAATTCTATTTATTTAAGGTTATTTCCGTCTTTTTAGCTGAAATTGGGTGCATTGGTATGGTGCAGGAAGTAATTGCCTGTTCCTTACTTGATTTAAAAGCCCAATGTATGGCTCGATTGCACCAACAGGTTATAATTGGGCTCGTATTAATAAAAAAGTTTTTTCCTGCACCTCATAATTCCTAACTGCATACCTAGAATTTTAAAATGACTATTTTATGCTTCATAAAGCTTCACATTACTTGTTTTAAAAATCTTTAGGAACAAGCTTTCCAAAATTTCCAGAACATGATTTTTAGAATAGCATTTTCAGAACAAAATTATGGAATAAGATTTTCAAATTTATGGAACTTATATAGTATACCTTATGGAACAAGCTTCCCACTAAATCCATTGTTTTACTCTTTTTCTTCTTCCTTTCAAAGAGTGGAACAACAATGGAGAAGAAATTTGTGATATTGATGACAACGAAAGAGTATATTTTAATAATTTTGTTTTTAAGGGTGCAGGGATAAAATTTATGATAAGAATTTGATTTAATTTTTTTTTGCAAGAGAAATAGAATAGATGAGAAGGAGAAATTGGTTGTTCATTTATTTGGTTGAAAATATTTTTTTTTTAAAAAGAAAAAATTTCCCTAGATAAATAATTGTATTTACTTTCTTTATCATTATAAAGCTATGAAAATATAATATTAATTGCACATGTGTAAAATTAGGATGGAGAATGAGAGAAAGTGGGGCTTAAAAATTGAAAAATGAAAATTAAAGGATATTCAAATAAAAGACAAAAATATCTTTGAGCCTTTCAGACAAGTTGTTTATTGGCTAATTTGGGCACTATATATTTTTCCACTTTCTCCCCAACCATTTATTTTCCTTTTTTAATGAAACACACAAACGTTCCATCATTACAAAATAATTTGAATGAAGTTTGAAACAAATCATCACTCTCAATTACCAAGATGAACAGAAAAAGTACGAAGATAAAAAAAATGCTTATTTCATAAAAAAAAAATCATTTTTTTTGGTAACAAAATGTATAAAATATTAATTGATAAGTATTTTTCTTCAATGTAATTATATTTGTTTGATGTATGAAGAAGATCTTGGAAATCTAATATTACTATTAGTTCATAATGATTGTGTGCCACGTAACCTAAGTAAGATCGAAAATGGTGACGTGTCTAGGACCAAATAATAAATATCGTTTTGGTATGTTGAAAGTGGATGATGTTATCTTAAACAAAGTAATCACGTGTTAGTGAAAAAAAAGGTAGCAGAAGAGAAGAGAAGACAATGTTTGTGTTGTGTTGTGTTGAAGGAAAGTTGATTGGAGGGTGACATGCACGCATGTAGGAGGAGTAGTGGCAGTGGTTTTTGTTAGAAAGATTATAAAAAATGGGAAAAAAGAACGTGTGGTAACCATGCAGTGTCTTACCCTTTGGTCTTGCCTTGCAGTTCGCCAAAGGCAAAAGAAAGTAAGTGCGTGCAAAGACCCGGTCACTGCCTCTGTCTCCAATCATCCACATTCATTATGCCATGTTACTCTCCCTCTTATACTCTTTGCCTCCTCTTCCTCATCAATTCAACAACATGCTCATGCTAATGCTAGGGTCACTCACAACACAACGCTCTTGCATCACCATGCTCTTTCATACTCACACGGGAACACTGCTTTCTTTCTCTTCCAACAATATTGGTATATTATTTCACATTACACCCCTCACTACCCCATATTCTTCACTTCTTTACATTCTTTTATTGCTCAAGCCCTCGTGGTTCCATGCTGGCCTTGTTTTCCAACTCTATCTCTCTATCTATCTATATATCTATTTCAGATATTCCTTTTTTCTTTGTTGAAGAAAAATCTATCTATCTATCTCTTGTGTGCTTGCAACAGTTTTGCCTTTGATCTCCTTTTGTTTACCTCTTGCTAGCCTTCATTAGGGTTCTTGTGCTTTTCTAAGTGTTTGATGTTTGGTTTAGAGCTGAAAAGTTTAGTTTTTGACAACTGGGTACATGTGAGTTTGTGTTTTTTAAACTCTGCTCTATTTTCTGGGATTTTCTGGTGTTTTCCTCTTCCTTGTCAAGAATGTGGGATCAGAAAAACTGTTGTTTTGGAGCTGATTAACTTTTTTTTTCCTTTTGTTTTATGTGGATTGATTTATTCTGACATGGTTGGATTTGTTTTTTCTGGTTGAATTCGGCAACGGAACTTGTTTCTGTTGTGTGGATTTGAGTTTGTGATACTCCTGAAGTGGGTTATGCTACTGAGAAACACGTTCTCGGGTGCTGATTTTGTATGGGAGGATTGAAAAGTGTGTTTTGTGAAATTGGCAGAGATATAAAGTAGTTGCGTGTGGATAGTGTGTAGAAGGATGAATAGGATGAGAGGGGGAATCGAAGAGAGCAAGGAGATTAGCCCAATGTTTCCAAGATTGCATGTTAAGGATGCAGAGAAAGGAGGACCAAAAGCACCTCCAAGGAATAAGATGGCACTCTATGAACAATTCAGCATCCCTTCTCAGAGTTTTGCACCAGGATCAGCATCCTTGTTTCCACTCCCGCTCAGAAACTACACAGGTCCTACATCATCAAGCCACGTGAGTCGAGTGAAGTTCTTCAAATTCTTGCCTTTGATAATTTCCTCTACCATCGTATCTTTCTCTTATTTCACAGTTTGTTGGAACCGAACTCTTTTTTCTTATTTCTACCCTTTTGATAGACGTATTCAGCTTGAATGAAGGTAAACTTGGAAATTTTAAACGTAATTTAAGTAATAGTGATGAACAAAACACAGAAGTATTCTTAAATGGTATTCAAAAATGAAGCATGCAACTGTATCAACAATGCAGTATCTCTTTTCTTTTAGCAATTTCTTTCTGTTATTCTCAAATACCTCTATCTGTTTCTGCCCCCTTAATTTTTGTCTAGGATCTTTGAATTATGAATATCTCTCTCTTTTCTTATGGAAGCAAGGGAAGTGGCTGTACCATCTTTTTAACTCTCAAGTGGTTCTGCATTTTATCTATGTTGGGTTCGTCAACAATATCAAAACAAGAAACACAAAAACATTGAAGAAAACACTTTTATTAGAACCAAACGGTCTATACAGAGAATACCACAATACAGTATGTGGTCTAAGCCCACAAAGCCTCAATATGTAGACCCTATACTAACAGAAAACCATTTAAAACAAATAACTGTTATAGAACAGTTATAATAAATACATACTAGTCTTAACACTACTAGATGATCTTCTTTTCCTTCACATTAGACGGTCTTACAGTCTGACTAAACTCTTCAGCACATGGTCTGTTGTACATGATTTAGAATCGATCATCACAATCTTACATGGAGTACTGTTGATTTTTGAGAAAGGAAATAATATAAAATATTTTGAATTAAAGAAGCATTTGAGTCTAACTTGTAAATAGCTAAATATAAAGTTTGCTCCATGATTTTAGGAGTTGTTGGTGACTGAATAACAAAATCTGGAACTAAATAATCCACTAACAGCTAAAATCAAGATAATATATTCTTATGAATTTAATAATTGAATTATTCAAAAATCAAAATTATTTTGAGATCATTCTAGGCACATTTCCAACACTCTTATCTTGGAGGTTGTAAACTCTTGGCTTCTTCCTAAAAAAATTAACTTGCTGATTTAGAATGACTTGGTAAAGACATCAACAATATGATGATCTTCTGTTCTAGTTTAATATTCTCCAACTGCAGTATTATGTATTATCGTCTCCCTCTGATATATTTAGGCCGTAACATGTTCAACATTTAACTTCTTAGTCAACTCTTGATGCCTATCCTTAGTTAATTTTGTTTGCATCAGAACTTCTTATATTTGTTTCAATAGCATTAACTCTAAATTCAAAGTTTTTAGACACTTCTCACCATGCTCAACCTTTCAACTTTCTCTAAATCAAAATTTGTCTCTCTGGTGACGATATCATACTTCCTTTTCCACTCCTTTTGAACACACTGAGCTTGTTCCTTTGCTGCTGTCAACCTTGATTCAGCAGCACCACTTCTAGACTGGGGGCTACTATAACAAGACCAACTTCTTGTTTTTCTTCTTTTTCCTCTCCAGTTTCTACTTTCTTTTACCAAAATTCAGTTATATCCTCTTCTATTTAAAAATAATTTTGCTCCTCCTCCAATGGATTTAATGCAAAACATTCTCCCCTCTTTTTAACTAGGAAAATATCTTTGCCATGGACATATTTAATTGTGCATGATTTATTTTCCAACAACATTTTATAACCCTTTTGAATTAATTGTCCAACACTCAACAAATTTTATCAATTTCATAAACATATAACACAAACAATGAACTTTGTATTGAGTGGGCTGAGATTGTTATTGTTTATTTTCCTTTCATACACTTGCCACAGTGCTGACTGATAAGGTTGATAACTTTTCTTTTCATCCTTCCCTTTATTGTAATTATTTGCATTACTCTATCTCATAAGCCTTCATTCTTCTTGGGCCTTGCAAGGCATGTAACACTTTTGCTAAAGTGATCTTGTACAAATCCTTTGTGTTCTCCAAAGTAGTTGTAAATGTCTCATATCTTTCTGACACTGTTACAGGAATTTTTTAGATAATTCTTGAATCAGAAAGCTCAGTGCCAAGTAATCTTACCTTGTTAGCCATGTCCAACAATATCTTTGAGTACTTTTTAATTTTTTCAAATTCATTCATCCATTGGAGCTTCAATTCCCTCATCAATTTCAAGATTTGCATGCCTCAAATCCTTTCATCTCTTGCATACTCTTCCTTCAGATCACCCCAAATTTCTTTTCTTTTTATTTCCAAATCACGATCCTGGTGAAGATTGTTGTTGAAACACCAACAGAGAGACATGATTTTGCTTCTGCTTTCCGGTTTTTTCCTCTTATGATATTTTATCTAGGCCATGGTGGGATTGTTTGGCAGTGGAAGTACTTCATAATCCTCTTTAACAACTTCCCAAAGATTCAAAATCTCTAGATAAGCCTCCTTTTTTACAGCCTAAAGATCATAGTTTGCTCCATCAAACACCCGAGGTGTAAATTGTGAGAAATTTGATTCAACATCCGTCCCTCAAGAAGAAAGCTCGGATACCACTTGTTGGTTTTTGTTTAAGGATAGAAGAAAAACAATCGAACAAGGAAATAATATAAAACTTTATGCAGAAACTCTTCGTGCTGAAACAATATGTCACTTGAGGACTAGCACTTGTGGAACAGACACTTAAATGTTTCACTGAGCATTCCATATTATTTGACGTGAGACTTAAACACTCCATACTACCCAAGTCCTTATCAGCTTAGAAGCATGCGTAACACAAACGTGATATAGTTAGATATTTATACCAAAAGTTTTTCTGTCTATCGTTTGCAACCATTTTTAATTGTTATGTTTATGCTGTGCTGCAGATCAGTAGCAACCAAAGCATCCAATTCACCTACAATGCACCTTCTATTATGGCTGAGAAGAGTCAAGCTTACAATTTTAGAAGGAGTAACTTAACCAAACGCACGGTGAGTCGTGAGCGAGAGAAACGAAGAAGCCTACAAGTTACCAATTTAAACTTTTTATGCTCATTGTCATTTACTAGTAAAAACAATTCATTTCAGCAAGAGAATTTCATCAATAGTAAGAATTCTCTGAAAGCACTTGATGGTGAAGATGTTTTTATAACTTCTGGTTCTGCACATGGAAAAAGCTCATGCTTCCAAAATAATAAAGACGAAGGCGGTTGTAATTTGAGCTGTTCTCTTAAAAATCTGAACTCATTTAGAAAGAAGGTGAATTCACCAGGTGTTGTAGACCCGAAGTCAGCACAATATGGGAAGATCCAGATGGAGGAGCTTACAAAAGTGAGTCAAAATGGTCAGAAGCCAGAGGAAGTGCTCCCGTTAGATGGTTTTGGTGACATGACAGATACATCATTAATGTCATTGGTGCAAGGTAGGGATTCTAAATCAATGAATAAAGAACATAGATCTTTGAAGGATGAAATTAGAAGTATTTCAGTAGATAGCTTGAAAACATTGCAAGGTAGCAGTGTCCATACACATGAAGAACATGCAACTTTTGGGGACAAATTCAACTCAAGGGACCATCACATGGAGAAGCCAGCTGCTGGTGATGTGCACAAATGTTCTGGTGAGTTAGAAATTGGTAGAAGGTTCTTCCTTGACAAGGGAGCTGGGAACGAAGATGAGGAGACATCGGTTATGCATATTTCCCCTGACAATGTTGTAGGAGCTATAGGTGAACAGCAATTTTGGAAAGCCAGAAGAACTATCGTCAAGTAAGTTTACCTGTCTAGTAACATGTGTTTATGATTTCACCTTTCTCTCTTTTTGTTAAAATACTTCTGAACTATGCTGAGTTTGTTATTGTTTGCAAGAAATATCTGTAAGTTTTTTAGTGCATTGGCTTTCAATGTGGTCAAATACATTTTTGGTTTACCTTTATCCGTTTATTTAATTAAACATGGTCTTTACATTATGTTCCCTACTTTGACCTGATACTGACATTACTATGTTCAGCCAACAGAAAATCTTTGTCATGCAAGTGTTTGAATTGCATAGACTGATAAAGGTAATTGCCAAACTAGATACTCTTAACTGTTTTCACTCATCAGAATATGAGAAGTAACTAAACATTTCTTGGAAGCAGGTGCAAAGATTAATTGCAGGCTCACCCCATATATTGCTTATCGATAACCTTTTACTTAACAAGCCACCACCAAAAACATCCACCACCAAGAAATTTCAATCTGATTTTGTTGGCGAAAAACCATCCTCAGTTGTTAAACTTGACAGTAAATCCGTGAAGGCCCCTACTGCTGAGCATGCTACAAACAGTGCAGTAGAGAAGATTCCCATTCCTTGTTTCAACAACATAACCAAAGGCCATTCTAATCAGCCGCCAAACTTTGGCCATCATTTAGCAAACCTTCCAATAGCCTCCTCAGATACAAATTCCAAACAGTCCCCAAGCTATGTCTACCCCCCACCAGGAAACCAGTGGCTAGTTCCTGTCATGTCACCATCCGAAGGCCTAGTTTACAAACCAGTCTTAGGGCCATGCCCTCCAAATGCAGGCTTCATGGCACCCATATACGGCACTTGTGGCTCAGTTGGCTTCAATCCTTTAAGCAAAGATGTTTCTTCAGAAGCAGCTCTTGCTCCAAGTTCCCACCAAAAGTTTGGAATCCTTTCTGGTTCATCTTTGCCCCAGTTCTTACCACCACCCTTCATCCATAATCCATCTTCTATATCAGCTTCAGCTGTTGAGCAAATGGGGCAGTCCAATGGTCCTGAAAACCACAACTCATGTGGAGAAGTCAATTCTGCCATAATATACCAAAGCTCATCTAACATATCCAGCCCCACAAGCCAAGTGATGTCAAGAAACATTTCAACTCACCACTCACCCAAAGATAAAGAACCACAGAGAAGCACAGCTAGCAGTCCTTCCAAGAGGATGAGTGCTGCAGAAGTGCTTCCTTTGTTTCCTTTGGCTCCGACATTTTGGCAAACAGAAGATAGGAACACTCAGGTTGAACTGCAGCCAAGAGTAATCAAAGCCATGCCCCACAATCCAAAATCAGCTAGTGAATCAGCTGCAAGGATATTCTGATCAATACAAGAAGAAAGGAAACATTTGTAACTAGTAACATGCTCTGTCTCATCACATCACATGTCTGTTAATTCCTGATATTTCTAGTTTCACACTCTAACTCTGTATGTACCTATAACCATTTTTGTCTTATAATAATATTGCATGGGTGGAACCTAAGCAACATTGTAAATTCATGAGACCAAACAAAAATATTTGTACCAATCACTTGAAGAAATGAAGAGATTTCAGCAGCTCTTTCGGCCTTGTACAAACAAGTTATTCAAATTATTAATAATATCTCATTGTATAAATTTGGTTATCCATGTTTTCTTTTTGAAATTTGATTCTCACGCAATTTTAAATGGCAATTTTGATTTATTTATTAACTTAACATTTATTTTTTAACAAAAACATCAACGTAATAGTAAACTACTGACATGGTACGAGGCAAATTCTTCTGGTACCTTTGCACTCTATCATTTTTCAAATTTTCCAAAATTATTATCTATTTTGGATTTGAAATTCAAAAAATAAAATTCAAAAATTAAAATCTCATTCTAAAAAAGAAAATTCGAAACACAAAAAATACATATTAAAAAAGAAAATTCGAAACACAATTTTTTTATTCACATCCTCCTTTTATTTAATGTCATTTTCACCATTTAGTAAGATATAACATTTTACCAATTATTTATTACATGCTTTATTTTTAAATTTTTCTTTTTCAAATTATGCTATTTTAATCACATATCTTTCGAACATTCATTTAGGAAATGTAAAGACAAATGTTAATTCTTAAACTTAGATCGGTATAAAACATCTACATCTAACAAATATAGTATGAAATTCTTAAATAGTTTGAGTCCAAAAACTAGCAAAATTCCAAAATTTAAAATGATAATTATTATTTTATTGAATTTATAAATGAACTATCAATATATATAAATCTTACGAAGTTGATTCAAATTTATGCGTCCGATTTCAAAATGTTTATATGTTTAGCCTTTTCTTTATTTTGAGATGATCTGTTTTAACAATTTCTTTATTTTAATTTTTATCATTTTTTATATAAAAAGAACAAGTAAACTACTTTTTTTCTTTCAACATTTCTTAAATTAAATTAAATATATCAATAAAGGGAAAGGGTAGTTAAATTAAGAATATTTAATATTTTAAATTAAATAAATATGTTTACAATCACTATAAACTTTGATTTTAGTTCTTATAAAAAGAGTTATTTAATTTTTATCCCTAAAAAACCTTTTTTTTCTTATTAGTGATGTTCGTTAACTTATATGGTTTGTGAAAAAGCAAGAATTTATTTCATATAACATTTACTAGTGCCCAATAATGTCAACATTTTATATATTTAAAAAGATTTTTAATTTTCTGAAATTAATACCTTAAAATGAACTTTAAGACTTAAAGTAGTATTTTTATTTTATTTTAGGGAGATTTTTTTAAAGAACTAAGCATAAAGGAATTTTTTTTATGTAAACCAAAATTAAAATTTATTCATCTATAAAAGGTAAAAGTCATTAGTTTTAAATTGTGAAGGATACAATATAAAGAATTTGTTTTATAGAGATTACAATCGAATTATATATTTTATAGGAGTGAACAAATTTAATTTTTAAAAAAAATTATCAATTGTTTTAAAAAAGTGAAACATACTATAATTTCATTTTCCAAAAATTCTAAAGATTCTTGCACATACTTGAAGAAAGAGCATATTTGAAGCATTAATTAACCAAGAAGCAAAGTAATAATTTGGTGGCCATTTTTACCAAGAATCTTAAGTTAAACGTTGGCATCATCACCATCAAAACTTTGAAGGAAAGGAAAAAGAAAATCCAGTGAATGAATTCTTAAAGGACTGAAAAAGTTTGGTGGTCCACCAATTATTCTACCATGACTCACTATGATTGGGGAAAATGCTTAGAAAGAAACAAAATCAACAAGAATAAAAGGAAAACCCTACACTCACCCTTCAACAATTTACTTTCTCTAGAAACTGCTCCCGACGATATTTTGACAATCATTTACCAGATTACATTATAAAAATAAAATATTTTTTTTAAAATAAAATAATTTTAAAATTATATTGATTAAATTAGAATTTATAGTTATAAATTAGTGTATTTTAATTTAAAGTTGTTAAAAGTAATTTTTTTTAATGAAATAAAAAAAATCACATTACAAGTACAAATGGGTATTGCTGATAATAAAAAAAAAATTACAAATTGGACATAATGGGCAATTTTCAACCAACAACATGGACTTAATGTCCAAGACCTATAATCATAGATGGTAATAAAAACTACAAGAAAAATTAATTGTGCTGGCCAAATATTTTTATTATGTTATTAATGATTAACTTGCATTAAATAATTAAATTAATTTTTTTACAAGATTCTAACTCAAAAATTCATTAAAAGATTTGATCTTAATTTCTAATATTGGTAAAAAGATATAAAAAAGAAAAGAAAAAAAAGGAATGTATCAAATAAATATTTATGTTGATATCTAATTAATTGTTTAATTTTTATACTTATATAATCTTAAAGTTGTTGTTCATAGACATGTATGTCTGAAATCTCGATTAAAAATTAAGACATTTAATAATATATAAGTAAGTGTAAATCCTGTCTTATAAATCAGGTCGATAAAGTTAAATTAGACTTAAATTTTATTTTTTAATATGATATCAGAGTCATCTAAAATTTATCTTAACCAGAATTTGTTGAACTTATCAGAACTATGGATATATATATAGCTTATATAATTTGATACATAAATTAAATATTTATCTTAACGAGAGTTTGTTGGACTTATTATATCATCTAGACTATGGACATAGTATGATGTAGAGTTGTATATGAATTGAATGAATAATTAATTGTTTATATGAATGTTAAAAAACTAGAAACCAACATCAATGGTGTGGGCCGAATCCAACCAAACCCAAAACGACAGCAACAACTTAAGCTCAAAAAGTAACAGACAAAAATCTATGGAACTCATCTTAGGTTAGTAATAATAGGTTTTATTCTAATCATGATTTATGCTGCTGTTTTTTTTTCTCTCTCTCTCTCCTATCTATGAGTACCCGTTTCGTTTCAACCTTTAACTCATCAGGTTCCATTCAAAGCCTAAAACGGAAAGTGAAAATTAGAAACACCACTTAGCACGTTTTTCTGCACAGTCATGAATGAAAATGCTGAGATAGCACAATTCCCACTTCCATTGAAATCTGGCGTTATTCAAGTCTGAGGGAGAAAATTGTGAAGGGATCCACCAAAAGTTTTTATTTTTCATTGATTGAACTCTGTATATAACTGGCTTTTCAACATGGCATCATGGTAATGCACTTCTCAGCCTATTTTTCCTTGTTTTTCTTCTCTCACCAATCCACCCACCCTTCAAGCCGTTTCCACCCTTTCCGAGAAAACGGGACACGAAGCTTTTGATTTGTTCGTAAGTCAGGACTTTCTGGTTTTTGAAAGGTGTGAGCATCGTTGGTTTTGTGGGAAGTTGATTTTGTTTCGTTGTTTGATGTGATCTCGTGCTTGGGTTGGGTTTTGATCTGTTATTTGATATGGCTTGTGATTGGTTCTCCCAATAAAGAAGTAGGGATGCCCCATGTGGTAGAATTTTGAATGGTGTGGCACGTTTGTTTTGATTTGGTTTTGCTTTGAAAAGTGAGGCTTTTGATGCGTATGAGGTGTTTGTGAGATTGATTATGTGTGAAGGAACACGAGTACTGTGATCCTAGGTTTGATTGGTAGAGAGCTGAGAAAAAACCATGCAGTCTAGAATGGAAGAAGGGAAGGACCCTGCTTTGAGAGCTACTCCCTCTAGGCCCTTCCCTTTGAGGCTTCTGCAGTTCTTCTTGGTATTTTTGGTTATTGGCCTGGGTGCTTCGTTTCTTAGCATGTACATGATTAGGCATTTTGGTATTCATAATGTGGCTTTGGTACAGTCTACTATTAAACCTTGCTTTGAGCTGCCGGTGACCATAGAAAATTGGATTAGGCCTTCATCTGGTTTGCTGCATAGCATGAATGACACTGAACTCTTCTGGCGAGCTACTTTTGTTCCGAGGGTCAAGAATTATCCCTTTGAAAGAACTCCCAAGATTGCCTTCATGTTCTTGACCAAGGGACCGTTGCCAATGGCACCACTCTGGGAGAAGTTCTTTAAAGGGAATGAGAGGCTTTATTCAATCTATGTTCATTCGTTGCCATCGTATAGTGCGGATTTTCCACCATCATCAGTTTTCCATAGAAGACAGATCCCAAGCCAGGTATAATCTAGCATTATTCGATGTGAATTTGGCTTTCAATGTCTCATTGTGTTAGGTGCTATATGTATTCATTAGGGAAGTCATTCTCCTTATGGTTTTCCATGTTTACAATTGTTCATCAGCATGTTTTTCATCCAAATTCTATATTATTAGCCGTAGGCCACAGCAATGCAATGCCATTTATTTGTTGGTGTTTCAACCCATCCACATTTATTATGGAGGTTTGTGATGGGTGCTGCTAATTTATGGTCGTATTAAATGATGGTCAAATCCCATTCCTATGTTTCGTTCGTATAAGTTTGTTAAAAGGACTATAAACATTATGAATACGGTTTAATACAATATCTTATTCAAAAGACTAGCACTCTAACCCTTATATTTACTAGCTAATAGACTGCTAATTCTACTAAAATATGGAAAACAAATCATGATAATTACTTAGAAATATGGAAACAAATCCTAGGATAAGAAACAATTCTAAAGCATAAGATATGTATCTGGATCCTATCTTGCTGCCACTTCTTCTAGCCCCCTCCATACTCTGTCTCCTCCTTCCTATCTTTCTTTCCAACTTTAACCCCACACTTCTCTATTCTCTCTTCCCTCCTCTCTTTCTTTCTGCTTGCTCTAAAGGCAAGATGCCGATGAGGATCCGATTTGATGAGATACTATAAGATAACAAACTAATGCTAAGAGGTAATTTTATACATTCTATAAGAAGTTATAGATATTTTTTCTATATTCTGATGATCTCCATCAAACTGAAGCTTATTTTAAGCTTGTCACAAATATACTTTTTTTGAGATCTTACATTGCAAGACCCACTTGTCAACCGAAGCAATTATGCAAGGTGGCCAACACTTGTATGTGTTGAAGCCCTTGGCCAAAAAAAGAGAGCTTGGGTCTCAAATGAATAGGACAAACCACCGATGCAACCACAAACACAACTAAAAGACCAAAATATTTCCAACAAATGAAACTAACAACTTAAAAACGGTTGCACAGGCAGTCAAATAGAGCCATCACAAACAAGCCCCTATAAGGTGGCACAACTGCTCCACTTATCAACAAACTCGCAGCAGAAAGAGTCACGTGAAAGAACCTCTAGTGGTGACTCTTGAACATAAGGATGATCGATGGCCTCTGAATTAAACCGTAGTAGCTAGCGATTCTTTCACTTGATGACTTTGCAGTGGGCTGGCCCTTACAGAAGCTGAAACCTTATAACTTTGCAGTGGGCTTGCCCGCACTCTCTTAATTAATCGAATGTCATCTACTATTGACAGCAGGGTACCTCACTCCATGTTGTATCATGATGACCCTTTATTTCATGTTCCTACTTGGGTTTTTTGCTTATGTTTTGTTCATTATCTTGATAAAATTTCGTTTCTGCCATCCTCCTTCCATGCATATATATCTTTTATATGAATGTTGATATTATCCTTTTCAAGGATAGTCCCTTCTTTGCATCTTCTGTTGAATAGGATTCTATTTCCCAAGTATTACGTACATGTTCCTTTCTTGCTTTTGTTTCTCCAATCTAAAGCCTTTCAATCCTCATTCTCTCATCACTTATCAATGTCATCCTCCTATGCCAATTAAAAGAACACCTTGTGGAGAGTACAGGTAACTCATCCCCTGCCCCCGTCTTTTTCTCTAGAACAAAACTGTCAGTTTCTTGATAATCAACCCATTTCTCTCCGTAAATACATCTGTTTTAGTCACAAGCTTCATTCCATTAGTATTTTATGTAGTTAAAATCGCTTATCACCCTTACATTATGCTTTTATCTTTTTGTCATGTCCTTTGTCTCTATTCCCAAGTCTGTATAGGAAACACTTTTTTTAAGCAAGCTGGAAACAAGTTGTGATTGATGAGATGATAACTTTAGATTCCAAGCCATTTGAACCCTTGTACCTTTACCTCTAAGGATATCTATCAATGATGCCCCTGGGTTTACACATGGGGTGGACATGGGTCCGGGCAATTCTACAGTTCGGACTATTGAATATTTCCATCAACTTTGTTTCATTTAATTATGATTTTATTTTCCTTCTATTTGTTTTTCTGTTTTATTAGTAAGATGCAATGACTTAACTTAAACCAACTTCAAAGTGATTGGATTGGTTTGATTTGAGTTGTCTAAAATTTAATTGAAAAACCTGAGCTTACCCTAACCAATTGACATTGATTACTTTGGATCTAAGTATTCCTTAAATCTAACGCACCAGACTAGTGTCCTCCCTCGCTTTACACTGTTAAGTGGATCCAGATGGGCAAATTGATTGATTTTAAAATTTGGTCTTGACTAAACCCATGTATTTGGTCTAATAGATCTAGTGTAGTAACAATCTCTCCCTAATTATAGTAAACCCCTTGTATAGTACACCCCTTGTATAATAGAACTGGGAGACTATTCCAAACAAGTTTGTCTCACTCAGATTTTGTTCTTCTCTCTGCATTTTAAGTCTGGAATTATCCAACATATGGATCTCTGACATATTTTCTTGGAATAAGATCGTAATAGGAAAAGAAAAATTCACATTCCTGGTTCTTCGTATGTGAATTATATCCAGGTAAAGGGAAATTTCTTTGCTTTGGTCTGTTTAATAGATTTTTCTTAAAAAATACTGCATTCCGGCTGTAGTATACTACATATCATTCAATCAGATCCATTGTAATAGCATGTATTAAAGTTGATTGTCAAATTTATTATAAATATACCACGTAAATGAGTAATTGACACTGTCTTCACTTACATACATGTAGCATTTTTTGTAAGCAATTAGATGAAACATTAATAGTGGATTAAAATTACTTAATTTTGGTAAATTGGAGGACCAAATCTATATACGATTAAAATTTTATAGGACTAAAATTGCATATTCATGAAACTATAGGGATAAAAAGTAAATTTAAGTATTTTTTATTAAATATGTTGCCCTTAATAACCACTGTTAACTACAAAACTGAATTAGTCCTTCCATGTTCTGCCATTTTTTAACTGTTACCAATCATACATTTGTGCAAAATCATTAAAAAGTTTTAGAAATATTTTCAATGGTTAACTACAAAATCTTAAATCACACTCCTTGAGATGTTCATCAAATTGTGAAAAGCTTTTAAATTTTCATAATGTGACTGTTAGACGAAGAATAGGTTAAGGAGGAATATTTTGTGATTTTAAGAAATTTCTAATCAGCATTCTCCTTCACAGGTTGCCGAGTGGGGAATGATGAGTATGTGTGATGCTGAAAGAAGACTTCTGGCCAATGCATTGCTTGATATCTCAAATGAATGGTTTATCCTCGTATCTGAATCCTGCATTCCTCTCCAGAACTTCAGCATTGTGTACCGTTACATATCACGCTCGAGGTATAGCTTTATGGGTGCAGTTGATGAACCTGGCCCTTATGGGAGAGGACGCTATGATGAAAACATGGCACCTGAGATCAACATGAGTGACTGGCGTAAGGGGTCTCAGTGGTTTGAAATTAACCGGGAACTGGCCGTTAAAATAGTTGGAGACAGTACTTACTATCCAAAACTCAAAGATTTCTGCTTACCACACAAATGCTATGTTGATGAGCACTATTTCCAGACAATGTTAACGATTAATGCTCCTCGTCTTTTGGCCAATAGAAGCCTAACTTTTGTGGACTGGTCAAGGGGTGGTGCTCATCCAGCTACTTTTGGGAAGGATGACATCAAAGAGGAATTCTTCAAGAAAATTTTGCAAGATCAGACATGTCTTTATAATAACCAGCCATCTTCGCTTTGCTTCTTATTTGCTAGAAAATTTTCACCTAATGCTTTAGGCCCTCTTTTAGACATAGCAACCAAAACTCTAGGAATTTGAAAAGTGCATGGCTGATAAGCTGCATCTTCGAAGGAGCGCTGAGTGGAGCATGTTAGTTAGCCATCTGCTACTCCATTACAGTCACCTGATTCATTATCCCTGCATCGCAGGAATTTTGAGCTGCTCCTCCTGCATGTAGTTGTGTAGAACATTGAATCTAAAAACCACATTTTTGTACAAGTATTAGCCAAAATATTGACTAATACTTTTATTGGATTACTCATTAGATGAATAAATATTGCAGTTATCTTTTTGGAATATGTCTTGCCATTAAGGTGTAAACACTACTTATTTTTCTGGGCATTAAAAAATGCATTAGCACCTATAATAGTATACTGTTTTGAGGCATCTTTGTGGTTCTTTCAATTGGCAGTTTCCATCTCTGCTACTTGGTTTATCTTGTAAGTTTGTAACTAAGATGCTATGAAACGTACCCAGATGTCAGAATTATAGTTTTGTTTCAAATTGGCAATATAAGAGCCCCTCCATTCACCTTATTTTATTGAATAGTTGTGTGGTACCATACTACCGCCAGTGCAGGCCAAACATGGCAGAAACAGAAGACATGTTTTAATAGTAAACTAACTTGTGTTTGAAAGGAGAATATAAGTTGTGTATGCATTTTACATTAAAAAAATTGCCTTGCAATATTTTTAGGGTGGCTAGCCATTGCATGAAAAAAGAAAAGGCTTAACGTTGGATAAACTTCTTAATGACTAGTTGTAGAAAAATAAAATAAAAAGTAAACAAATGGTTACTTTTCTATAAATTAAAATATCTCATTTAACTTTTTTCAGAAAGTGAAGTATTAAGTTATGATTTATAAGAAAAGTGTACTTTTTGTTTCCTTTTCCATTCCTTTTTCATCTTTTTTGCCCAGAGCTGTGCTTGTTGATCTCATTTGCCCAACAGCTAAATGCACATCTAGTGATTTTAAAGGTAAAGAAAGTACTTAAGAATCTACACCAGGCGACAGATAAAAATTATAATGCCACATATGAGGTTATTGTTTCAAGTCTACATTACTTTCTAGTAATTTTATTAGCAATTATAATTCCTCATGATATTCCCAACTACCTTGGCTACATTCTGCTGATATTTATAAGATAAGTAGTAGCTAGTGATGCCTGAAGTGCAGCCCCATAAGGAAGTGCATCTTCATTGATTGTGGCATAGGGTGAGTGTAATTCCTGAAGCGGTTCAGGTGATGCACTCTTCACTCCAAGCCCAGTGAAGTAGCCAGGTATGACCTCTTGATAAAAAGCAAAGTCTTCAGAGGCCATGATTGGTCTGGCATCAGTATTAACTTTATTGATGCCAAGCAGATTCCCAGCAACATCAACAAAAAGCTTGTGCAAGTCACCATTATTTACAACTGGAGGGTAGAAACCTCTCGTTTCATCACCGAACCTCACAGTTGCGTTACACCTCTGCACAGCAGCTTGACCAATGGCAACCTGTATAAATGAATCAGCCTTAGCCAATAACCCAAATGAAGTGACAAATACTATACAAGTGCAAACTTATTTTGTTGCAACACAAACTCAAAAGCTTATTTAGAAAAGTTATGTAATAAAACTTCTCCATAACAAACCTGCTCAATGCGCTGTGCAAGTTGCTCCAATCTTTCTTTAGAAAAAGCTCGGAAAGTGCCACCAATTGTGACTTTATCTGGAATAACATTGAATGCACCACCTCCTTGGAACATTGTAACTGTCAACACCTGAGTGGGAAGATAAGAAAGACACAGGATTGTTACCATAAGCAAGTAAAGTCCTCAAGGAATCAAACTTTTCACCTATTTAAGTAAGCAGCAGTCATTCAAGGTTGTGCACTGTAGAGTTGGTTTGTCAGGTTCTCTGTATAAGAGTTAGATCACTCCTGAAGTGGTTCATTAATTTATTGTTTATCGTTGATAAAAAAAAGTTGTGGACTGTGGTGCAGTTGTGTTCCTGTAATTCATTGACATGTATTTGATTACTTGGTATTCAAGTCATTAAATTTTGCCCATCCCTTGTAATCAAGACACTTTATCTTGTGGTTTACAATTCTATATAGTGCTCATCCAAGCTCAATTTTCCAGCCAAGCCATTCACTCAGTTTGTTGCATAAAATATAGTAGTGTTCTAACTTTGAATACTATTGATAATGATCCTTGGAACTATAGTTATGTCCAATTCTCTCCACTATTGAAAAGTTCTAACAACTTCTACATTTGAAGCAGATAAAGCAGGCCAGAGTTTTTCCTTTACTTTATTTTCTTCCTTTCCATTTCCACATGCAATTTAAGTAAACATACAAAGTTCTTAGCAATGCTGTAGTCAAAGATTCAAACATCATAAAAACTTCTTCACATGATCAGTAAAATAAGGATAAATGAGAGGCTGAGTAGAAGAGTTAACCAAATTTACCTGGGGTTCCAGAGGATCAGCCTCGCGAGAAACAAGGTGCTGTAAGCTGATAACCACATTAGAAGCAGCCAATACAGGGTCTCTAGAATGTTGGGGAATAGCTGCATGACCACCCTTTCCACTAATAATTGCTTCAAAAACACCACTTCCAGCCATCATTGGACCAGACCCTGTGACCACTTCCCCTACTGAAGTACTGGGTATCACATGTAGTCCAAAGATAGCAGTAACATTTTCCAAGACTCCAGCATCTACAATTTTCTTTGCCCCTGCACCTCCCTCCTCTGCTGGTTGGAAAACAAGAACTACAGTTCCCTATTTAGACAACAAAATAATGAACTCGACTAGAGATAAAGACTTTTTCATAGTATAAAAGCAAGTACAAATCTCATCTTATAAGTTGATTTTTATAAGGTTGAATTAGTCAAAGTTCCATTCTTAATATATGATATCAGAATCATTTATAATCTATTCTAATGAGAATTTGTTTAACTTATTAAGTCACCTGCTGACCACCCTAAAGATATAGTCTTTTTTAAGTTAAGCTTAAAATACATTTCTTAATAATAGAAGTTATATAAATCATCAAAAGATCAGATTTCTTAACAGATGGCAAGTTGTTGTGGGAGTAACTATTGACCCCACGTTTTCAATTTACATCAGAAGAGCATTGGTTGAGGAAAAAACAAAGCAGAACACAACATCGTACATTAAAAAAATGAAAAAAGTAAAACCTGTATCTCTTTTTCATGCTGTTTGAGAATCTTTGCTGCTCCAAGAAGTATACTGACATGAGCATCGTGACCGCAAGCATGCATCTTTCCTGGTACTTTACTCTTGTGCTCCCACTCCACCATTTCCTGAGGTTAAGATATACCCTCAGATCAACGGAATATGGATAAAATAAACACAGTGTGTATGAAACTTGAGGAAAGGCAATGTCTTATCCTAACCCCCAAACCAAATAGAATCAACACACAAAAGTATCATAAAAAAAGTCAAAATTATGGTTCAAGATATAGAATTCACGAAACCTGGATGGGAAGTGCATCCATGTCAGCTCTTAATGCAACAAAAGGTGAGCTTCCTGTTCCAATGAAACCAATTACACCAGTGACAGCTACTGGGTGTTTATATGGGATACCCAGTTTATCCAATTCCTCTCTGATCAGTTTACTGGTCTCAAATTCCTCATAAAGCAATTCTGGGTTCTCATGAATCTTCCTTCTGAGTTTCACCATCCAATCAAAAACTTCAGGCTTCTTGGCATCGTCAAGAAAGTTAGTAGAGATTATGTTCGAGGAATCTGTTAATGAGGAGATTGGAGTTGCAGACAAGACATGGAAAAGGATGAACAAATGGAACCACATTTTGACAACCATGGTTTCTTTGGTAGTTGAGTTGAGAGTGAAACGAAAAACAATCACCACACATAGTTTTGTAGGATTTGAGGACCCACTCCAATTAATTAGGCACTCATCTTTATTGTAACATTTGGCTCAAGCTTTATCAAATTAAACCAAATCCCATGTTTGATGCACTAATAAAAATATAAAAAAAGGCTAAATATATGCAAGAAGATTACACTTGGAATAGAGATTAGGACATATATATAAATGGATGAAAACCTCATCTTATAAGTCGATTTTATGATATTGAATTAGGTTAAAATTCACTTCTTAATATAGGATCAGAGCTATTTTGAATCTATTCTAACGATTATTTGTTGGACTTATCAGATCACCTGCTATCAGACCACCCATAATATATAGTCTCATGCACGAGTGAGTATTATCTGCGTGAGGAATGTGTGTTGGAAATTCCACATCGACTAGAGATTATGACATAAATAAATAGAGACAAACTTTATCTTATAAACTAATTTTATGATGTTAAATTAGACTTAAAGTGTACTTTTTAATAAAAAAAATATATAATAATTCAAATATATTAAGAAGTAATGTGTAGAGAGGTGAAATGGTTGAAATTCACAAAGTTGAATAAACCAAAGTTGACATTGTTTTGAATTCTTGAATAGGATGAGAGTTCTAAAATATAGATGACTAGTGAGCATGTGCATGTTTTCAATTTGTATCAGAAGAACAGTGTTTAATGGAAAAAATAATGCAGAAGAGAAGATTATACAGAAAGAATGTGTTTGAGAATCTTTGATGCACCAACCTTTCAAAATGTTTATTATGATACAGAATGAATCAAATGAAGGAAATGTAGAAGAACAAAATAGTGTTTATAATAAAATCAGCTTTCATAAAATAAGTTTGTTTTAATATAAAAAAACATTTTGACTTTCATATTTTAAAAATAAGAAATAATTAGTACTTCTCATTCAATAAAAAACTTTTAAGTGATATGTTAAAAGTTCACAAAAGTACTTCTGCCGCAATAAATGTTCAACAAAATTTAAGACCCACCAATAGAAAAATAATTACTCTGCCATTAATATATTCATATTTTAATTATTTTATTTTTTATTTAAAAATAATATATATATATATATATATATATATATATATATATTATTGTATTATTAAAATGAGTTATAAGATGAGTGATTGTTGAAGAGTACCAAAGCATATCTTTTCATTTTTAGATACATTGACAGTAAAAACATCCATCCATTTAATATTTTAATAAATTAATAATATTCAGTTTATATTTTAATTTAAAATATTATTTGATTATTATAAAGAGTTGTGAGATGGATGTTTTTTACTATTATAAAAAGAAGAGTGTTTTTACGATTTTGTTTTATATATCCAGTGAAAGCAAACCGAAACAAACAAAACCATTTAAATTCTAAATATTTTTTATCAATTTATTTGTTAATTAACTTAAATATAGTGTTTTTTTTATTGAAATGAAGTTGTTATTATTTATTAAAAGTTAATTGTCAAAAAAGATAATTTTAAAAAAAATACAGAACAGATAACAAAGACCGGTCATCATTTATTGGACGCTTTTGGAGCAGTAAAATGAAAAATAATAATTTCACAATTAAACCATTTGAACATTATATTATACTTTGTAATATAATATATAATATATAAAATGATTTTTCCATTTAATATACTTATTTCATATTCATAATTACTAATTCACATATTAATATAATTATTTTTCATTTAACTATTATTATTTATATATTATTTTCTTAAAACATATTAAACTTGTAAATTAAACAAATAAGAATAGGGAAATACCAATTCCATATACAAGCAAAGGATATTAAAAAAGTATAATTAAATTGTAGAACCAAAAGACACTAATTAAAATTTAGACATTCTAGGAAAAGTATCATTAAATTATATTACATAAATATTTATTTGATACAATACACAAATTAAAAAAAATATCTATGTTATAAATTATTACCTTTTATATGAAACATAAAACAAGTAGTAACTCTTTTTTTTCTTATTAAAAGTTGGCATCATTATGAAAATTCACATCTCTGCTAGGTTGACTTCAAGAATCAACAATCACAATCACCTGTAATCACATAAAAAAAATTATTATTAAATTAACACCAGAAGTTCAGGTCCTAATTGATCATTTAACCAGGTCTACAGTGTCTTTAAAAAATCCTCTAATGGTTGAGACCCAGATGAAAAATATGACAACTTTAAAACAGATAGCTTTCCAATAATGGAATCAAGAAGAAGGGTAAAAGTTCATAAGAAAAAAAATGGTAGTTTATTCAAAATGTAAAACAGCTTTATTTTGCTTTGCTCATGCATAAGCTCAACACTAGTTTTAATTAAAATTTAAATACAAACCAGTTCATCATGTCATTGCTACAAGAAACAATATAAATTGGCTATTTTTTTGTGATTTTCCAACAAAAAATAAAGTTCTGTTACAATTCATCGTGATATTTCCCCTCTGCAAGGGCTATGTCCTGTGGATGTTTCAGAAGATAACTAACAGCTAATGAGGCATGAAGTGCAGCCCCATAAGGAAGTACATCTTCATTGATCTTGAAATGGGGTGAGTGCACTTGCTCAAGTTTTTCATGTGAGGCATTCTGCATTCCAACCATGAAAAAGTAGCCAGGTATAACCTCTTGATAGAATGAAAAGTCTTCAGCTCCCATCAAAGGTTGCATCTCATTTACTTTATTCACGCCAAGCAAATTCCCAGCAACACTCTGAAAATGTTCATGCAAGTCACCGTTGTTTATGGTTACGGGAAAGAAAGGATTCTGATCCTGAAGGAAGTTGACTGTTGCATTGCACCTCTGCACAGAAGCTTGTGCAATCACAACCTGCATAAACCAATCAGCCTTAGCCCCTGCCAGAATCACGTGTAATGAAAACTGTGTATAATATGAGTGAATCCATTTTTTAGTTGAAATTATCATGCAAGGGTGCTGCTTAGTTTTATTGTAACATGTTTTTATTGATAATTACAACAATATATCTTCATTTCATGGTGTGTCATGCTTTTAAACTAAAGTAAAGGTTGGGTTTATAGACTCAATGAACAGATGGGACAACACCAGATTAGTGTTTGATGATATAGAACATGTTTTATGAGTAGACTTAGAAAAGATGAAAATAAAAGACAAAATAAATCAAACATTTTTTGTAAAATAAAATCAACTGATGCACCTCAGTTTTTGGAGAAGATGAATGAGAGAGTTTTTGTAAACATTAAAGTGCATAAGTTGATTTTAATTTAAAAGGAGAAACTTAATTCATTTTATTTTCTGATCCTACAATTACCTTCTGAGAAATGTACAAACAAGACTACAAATAAAAACAAATTCTGGCCATTTTCGTTGTTTTAGTTTATGCATACACAAAAAAAGTTATTCTTCTCCATCACATACCTCCTCAATGCGCTGTTTTAATTGCTGGAAACTTTCTTTTGAAAATGCTCGGAAGGTGCCACCGATCGTGACAGAATCTGGAATGATATTGAATGCACTGCCTCCTTGGAATTTTCCTACAGTCACAACCTGTGTGGAGATGCTTTCTAGTTCACAGAGGATTCAAATTCCTTCTTCAAACAGTATTTCGTCACATTTAATAAGTAATAATCACACTTGACATCTCATCCTTTTCACTAGAAACCTTTTTGTGGCCAAAGTTCACCGAAGGTATGTAAACTAAATGTAACTAATCAATTCTTTTGTACAGAATTACAATCTCTATTCTTGACAACATACTTCTAGACACAAGAAGATCAAAGGAGTGGAATAGTGTATATGCATGATATGTTAAAGTTACCCATATGTTTGTGTTTTACAAACCCCTAAACCCTCTCTCATCAAAAGTTACTTTCTACAGCACAGCCCTTACTCTCTACAATCCAGAGCCAGGTTTAAAATCAGCTGCAATTCAATTTTAAGATTTGAAAAGAGAAAAAACTACCAGGATAAATTTTCTCTTCTTTTGCACCTGCATCAATGTCATGAGTAACTCTTCTAGTACTTAATACGTATCTAAGGTCTCAAAAAAGTGATGGATTTGGTACTTCCAAAGTTTATGTGGATAACACAAGGAAAAGTTTACTAAATGATAAGAAAGTTTAATTGAAGTGTAAGAAATAAGTTTCTAGCCCAATCACAAGTTTTGCATAGCCTTGGGTTCAGAAAATGTTATAAATACTTTTATTTAGCAATCAAATAAGAACATCAGTTGGCCTGGTTGTCGCCCACTAATTAAGTCGGTGCTTTGCCTTTTAAACCCCAATTGTACCAAAACAGAAAGCATAAATGAGTAGTTGGTGGCAAGGGAAAAGGAAGAAATAAAGTTAAAGCGAACTTGCCTGGGAATCCAGAGGATCAGCCTCACGAGAAACAAGATTCTGTAAGCTAATTATAACATTAGAAGTTGCCAATATAGGGTCTATAGATTGTTGAGGAATAGCTGCATGACCTCCTTTTCCCTTTATTATAGCTTCAAAAAAACCATTTCCTGCTAACATTGGACCAGACCTAGAGCCCACTTCACCTAATGGAAAGTCGCGTGACACATGCAACCCAAAAATGGCTGAAACCTTTTCTAAGGCTCCAGCATCTAAAATTTTCTTGGCTCCCCCACCTCCTTCCTCTGCTGGTTGGAAAACAAGAATTACAGTTCCCTATTCAGACATCAAAATAATGAAATTATCATAGATCCATGACAGGGTGGAAACAAGAGAACATGACAACTGATATTTCATAATAAAGTAACAGATATAGGAGACTGTCTTGGTCAAGTAGTATGATATGGTGGGCAACTCTCTTTCACTTTTCGGACACAAATACCTTATAAACGGATTATATGCTTGATACTAACATGATTGGAATCATAAACAAAAAGTTTACATAAAAGAAATGTATAAAATCATTAAGAGGGCCAAGTTTCTTGAGTTTGACAAACTGGACACCAATGAGTGATCACATGTTTTAAACGGAGATAAGAAGTTCAGTATCTGTAAAAGTAAGCTAAACCATAAAGCAGAAGATTCAGGAATCGGAAATAAAGAAGCCAATATGAAAATTCAAACTTGTATCTCTTTTTCATGCTGTTTAAGAATCTTCGCAGCACCAAGAAGCATAGCCACATGAGCATCATGACCACAAGCATGCATCTTTCCAGGTACTTTACTCTTGTGCTCCCACTCCACCATTTCCTAAAGTTAGGTACAGTAATAAATCAATAAAAAATGTACAAAACATCACAAAATTTTGAGGAAAGGCAAGCAAAACTCTTTTTGTTGTCTTATCCCATAACCAACCCATAGAAGTAAAACCATCATAATTCAAAAGTGTTGGTAAAGGAATCACACACAGAGAGAAGAGGAATATTACAGAAAGAAGTGTTTGTATTGATTATGTACAAACACATATGAACACCTATACACACAAACTGCACAAAGAAACAAGTGGGTTTATATAACACATACAAAAAAGTATAATCACTTCATACACTACAAGAAAATCATTAAATAGAAACTAATTTTAATATGCAAACTGACAAATTCCCATCTTTCATTTTTTTTCAATAGAACTCAATTATACTTCCATTGTATTCACCCATTTAGGCTCTAGCATTACTTTCTCAAAACTGATTGAATCAGATTCAAAAAAATGCAGCTTAGTGCACCAATTCTCCTTCTGAATCAACTGCAGAATCTTGCATCATTTCATAGTCATGTAGGGCTGCTGGACCTGCTCAATCTCCTCAATCCAGTAGCTGTGTCAGTTTGATGTTCAACAGCACTGTTAAGATCTATTAGCATCCTATGATCCTTCTCAGCTTCCGTGTTCCAATCCCAGCGTAAATTCCACAATCACAACATCTCTATTGATTAAAACTTGCTCATTTCTTGGGTTATACAGTTTGTAACCACCAGTAGAACAATATCCTACAAGAGACATCCGCCCTCCCTTATCATCTAGCTTTCATCTCAATTGACCAGGCTCATGTCTGAGACATATAGAGCCGAAAACTCTAAAGTGAGTCGCATCCAGTTTGATACCAGTTCATGTCTCTTTTGGCGTCTTATCACTCAATCTTTTAGTTGGACTTCTGTTTAGAACGTGAGCAGCAGGGGAGGCTGTTTCGCTCCACAAATAAGTAGGAACTTTCTTACTCTTGCTTGAGCATGTTCCTCGCCATGTTCTTCCTCTCAGAAGTAGCATTATGTTGTGAAGTGTAAGGTGAAGTTACTTCCGGCACAATATCTTCTGTCTCCCAAATTTTTGTAACTCGTCTGACAGATACCACCACCTACACGGGTTCTCAACACTTTTACATACCTGCCACTCTGTTTTTCTACTAAACTTTTAATACACCTTGCCAACAATTTGCTGATCTGCTAACTCTTCGTTGCGGGCCTCCATCCCATTAACCAATATTTGAATTTGCTTGAAGTAATCAACAATAGACTCGTGATCAGACATAGAAAGTAATTCACATTGCCTTCAAAGAGTTTGGAGCTTCACCTTTTTTCTTTTGTCAACCCCTCCATACGCTTTTCTTAGAATATCCCAAGCTTGTTTCACTGTTGTAGCTTTGGAGATTTTCTGAAAGATTGCAGCATCGACACACTAATGAATTAGAAAGCGAGGTTTACAGTCAAGCTTTTTGAATTCTTTATGTGCTGCCATATGCTACTCTATAGCATTTTTTCCTAATTCTTGAAATTCAATCTTCACAAGCCAAAGATAGAATTCATCTTCAGACAGCAGTCTTCAAAGTTCTTCTTGCCAAACAACGGTAAGACTCCTGAAACAACACCACTTGAACCCACTAGGATTCACCACTTGAACTCTGCAATTTTTTACAGCAGACAAATGTCCAAGGCAGGGATAAACCACACTTTTATCACGCAGCAGAACTCTCACACTTTAGTGGGCAATTCATACACAAATTTGTTGGGAAAGGAATAACACAAATAGGAGAAGAAGATTACAGAAAGAAGTGTTTTGTATTGACCATGTACAGACACACATACTGTACAGAGAAAGTGGTGTTTACATCACACGCAAAAATATAATCACAACTTACTCAGAACAGAAGTTATTTGGATCATCTAATAAAAGAAAGCTTGACAAAACATTCACATGCAAGTTTTTAAGAAAAGACAAGGATTTCCGTCAATTTCTCACTACATGAAAAAGAACAGTCACCACACTGTGTAAGCATACATAGAAAGAAAATGCAGAAGTAATGTGACCTGCATGGGAAGAGCATCCATATCAGCTCTTATAGCAACAAAAGGCGATCTTCCAGTCCCAATGAAGCCAATTACACCAGTGATTGCAACAGGGTGTTTATAGGGTATACCCAGTTGATCCAATTTCTCTCTAATGACTTTACTGGTCTCAAATTCCTCATAACCCAATTCTGGATTCTGGTGAATCTTCCTTCTGATTCTGACCATCCAGTCAAATACCTCAGGCTTCTTGGCAGCATCTAGAAAGTTGGTGGGGAGTTCTGTGGACGAATCTGTTAACAAGAAGAAGCTGGGTGCTGCAGCAAAGGCATGAAAAACGATGAACAAACGAACCCAGTTGAAGAAATTCATGGGAAGTGGGTGAGCAATAACAACAATGAACCAGAGTAGGTGACAAAAACACTATGATCAAAACGTTTTTATTAAAGTTTGGAACTTTTTGGACACAGATATTTATGAGATAAAACGACTACTATTCTTTCGTTTTGTAATTTTAGTTTAATTCATTTCAAATTCTTCTAACTTTTAATTTATAAAAAAATTATTTCAATTATATTTTTAATTATAATTGTTATTAATGTAGCATTAATATAATTGTTATTAATGTAGCATAGACACGAACACAGATATATGTATAATCTTACGAATATAAGATACAAATCTATATATTATATAATTATTAATTATATAAGTTGACAATAAAAATTTATCTCCTAAAATCTTTAAAAAATTAATGTATTTTTTTTTAATTGTGATAAAATAGTCAAAAATTTAACAAATATTTTTTGAATTAGACACTTCACCGATATGTGTCCTACGAGAGTTGGTGTATCGGTATTCGATATGTGTGTTTGACATAAATATACCATTTAAGAGACGTGTTCGAATATCTGATAAACAATAAAATTGTTATAATAATTAAAATAAACACAGTAATATAAAAAAAATTAAGGAATAACCAATGTAAAAACTCAGTGTCTTTAAATTGTACTCATTAATTAAGTATAAGGTGCTTATATAAGGATTACTACACTAACTATACAAATAAAGCTATGTATTATTGAATATTGTAGATCACCTAGTGTAAATATATTGAAATTTAATAAATGTTGAACAATACTTATTATTATACTTACATTTCTTTATCATTTTCTCTTTTTCCCTTTAATTTAAAGGAAATAGAAAAGGAAAAAAATTGGAAACAGAGGCAAAATAAAAATATTTTAAAGAAATTTTATCTCTTTTCATAAATAAAAAATAAGAGAAAGAAAAACCATTGGGAATCTCATGTTACTTTCTCCAATTTAAGAAGAAAACAAGGATTTAAAGTTGATAAAATTAATATAAATATGATAAAACAAACAATTTAAAATTTAGTATTATTTATAAATTATCTTGAGATTTTATTCTTTTAATAATTTTTCCGTTAACAACTTATTTTCCTTTATTTTTTTTATTATATAATGTACACTCTCAGTATAAGTAAGTAAAAATAATTTTATTTTTTAAAATATGTTTTATTGCATGTAGTATATTTTTATTTGGGAATATTTATGTTATTTTAATACATCTACTTATTTATTTTTCTTATTCTTTTTCCTTTTCCTTCCTTCTCTCTTTCTAAATAATCAAACAATAATCTTAATTTCTTTTTTTTTCTTTTTTTTCCTTCATAAACTAAATAAAGACAATTTGTTAAACTAAATATATGAACTGATGCATTCTATAAACGTAGGTACTTCATATCTTCTAATTACACTTTCATATATTTTTTAGAATTCGAAAAAATATTTTCTAAATTTAGTAATATCTTAATTATATAATTCAAAATATAAATCATATTTTAAATCATAAAATTCAAAAAATATTTACTTATTTTGAAAATACTTTTCAAACTTTATAATTCATAATATAAACTATATTCTTTATGGTAAAATTCAGAATACAAAATTCATATTTTAGATATAAAATTATGAAACAAACAATTTCACCATAAGAGTACACAAATTGAGTATGAAAGTGAAAGAACTCATCAAAATTTGTGGTTCAACTTTCCTAGGAATCCAATGAATAAACACATACCAAAATTTGTGTGACAAATTAAATTAGGTTTAATTAGGGTTCCCTACATTTGTTAGCTCATAAGTCCCTTTCATGGGGAAAAATTAAATGTACCTCAATCTATAGAATATTTTTGGAAAGCTACATTATTGGACTTCTTTGTTGAAACACATCCAAATAAAAAAGGAAATGTTTCTTGTTTCAATGTTATTAAGTATAAATGTTCGGTATATAATTGTTTATACTTTTAGTTTAGAAACTTTTGATTACCATAATCGATTAATATTTGTTTGATGTAATTTTGATTATTTAATTTTTCATCTTATTTTAATTCAAGTTGTTCAACTCTTCTTCATTCTCTTTTCATTTCTCATTCTAAAATTCTCATTTTTTTTCTTATCTTTTTTAACCAGACTTCAACCTTTAATAGATAGTGAACTTATGATCTTTTTAATCAAACAGAAATTAAATCAGAGTAAATGTCTCTCTATTCTGAAAATATTTTAATTCTTTTTTATTTTTTTATTTTGATATTAATTTTGGTTTAGACAATTTGGAAAAAAATGACATTTGTAACTGGTTTATCCTTGAAATTTAGTTCCAATTGATTATATAGTTTTAAATATCTAGGATATTGAAATTCTTGAAATTTCAATGCTTTATAAGTAAGAGACGTTTTTGTTTATTTTTTAAATTTGATCATGTTAAGAATAGATTGAAATTGATATATATATATATATATATATATATATATATATATATTACATGCATGAATGTTGAATTAGACTAAATTTTTTAAATGATTTGTAGTTTGAGTTTATATGTTTCTTTTTTATCAAAATAACAATTAAAGTGTGGAGCTGGGTTTGATTATGTTGACTATGTTCTAGCTTAGTTGGATTGATAAAATTGTTGATTATGCTTAGCTCGATTTCCAACTCAATGGATTGATAATAGTAACTATGTTCAACTCAACTTCCAACTCGGTTGGATTGATAAAATCATTGACTATGCTTAGCTCGATTTTCAACCCAAATGGATTGATTAGATCATTGACTATATTCAACTTAACTTCCTCAACCACAACTAGATCGAAACATTAAAAAAATTGTTCTTATCAGACGATATCTAGAAATATTGATATAATCATACAGTATTTATAAAAGTTAACTTTATCCGACGACATCTACAAAAATCGTCATTACTAAGCGGTATCTACCAAAAACCAATGTTATCGTACAATATCTACAAAAATTGACCTTATCAGGTGATATCTACAAAGATTTAACCTTTTCAAGCAGTATCAACCTAGCTCAATAACATTTGTTTAAAGTCTACCCATATGTGACACAAGTAAATTCGTTTTTTCTTAACTTAGACAATTGTTGAGTCTTAGTCTATATGGTAATTTAAATATTGACAATCGATAAAATGTTGACAGCAAACACGACTTATATCATATTGGATGATCTAATGTCTTCATACACGACCATAAATCAATTAGACACAACTTAAGTTTTAATTAATTTTTTAATTTTTTGCTAGATAAGTCTCTTCCCCTTCTCAACTTGAGATTGGGGAGATGTATACTGAAAGTTAATATGATATTCTATTAAAAAAAATGTAACTTATTTAAAGTTGATCATAAACCTATTAATCATTAACAAATAAATTCGATAAACTACCTAAAATTTTATAAAAAATAAGTAAAAATATATTCGTGAAACTTGAAATCAAGAAGATAGAATTTCAAATATTAAATAATATTAATTAAAATTAAAAAAATAACATACCACTAAAATATTATAACCAAAGAAACTAATTTAAAGACATTTAAACTTTGAACCTAAAAAATAACTATACAATCACATGATAAACTCTTTTTAAAATATTATGATAATTAAAATATAAAGTATTATATTATAAAAAAGAAAAAAAAATTATAAGTATCAACTAAACTATTTATATAAAGTTATTAGAGTATCAAAATATCACAATCCACCTAAAAAAAACCATCAAGACCAATAAATAATCTACAATCACATGTGAACCCTTTTTACATGCATCAAAAACATTTAGGATTTCTAGTTTATTATTTTATTTATTTATTTATATCATTTTATAGAAAGTTTTCCTTCCTCTCTTTATCAAACCATCTTAAAAAAAAACACTTTTTACTCTCATTTTGTTTCTTTATTTTTTTTTTCTTTTGCCTAAACAAAGCACACCCAACAAGAAAATGTCTGATTATTCTATTATTTTTAGATTTATTTGAAATTACATGGTTCCTAAAGGTGCCAACAGAAAAAAGGACACGACACAGGATGTTTCTGCTTGTACTTCTACATTTTTCTTTGTATTCAAAATATCAAAATTATTTTTAGTAGTTTTGGATAATTTTGGAATAGAGGTTTCGTAAGTAAAAGATATTTTCTGAATAACAATTTCAAAAGACAAAAATTATTCTAAAATATCCTTTTTTGAAACACATTGTTTTTATTTCTGAAATAGTAAATCAAGAATTTATAAAATGTGTTATGAAAAGTATGTTCCGAAAATATTATAGAAAGAGTAATCTGGAAATCATTTGTTAAAACAGTATTTTCCAAAAATGATGGATGTAGGAGAAATTTGTTGGGTGAGGTTCAGACACGTCTCTTAAATGGTGTGTCCGTATAGAATATACGTATCGAACACGGACACTCGTAGGACACGTATCAGTGAAGTGTCAAATTAAAAAAAAAAATTGTTAAATTTCTGAAAATTCTAACATGGTGTTAACACAATTTAAAAAAAAAAGAAATGTACTATTTTTTCTAAAAAATCAAACTTATTGGATAAATTTATTATGATTATAAAAATAAGAAATAAATTATTTTGAACCAGTCATGAGAAACATCTTTCTGCTAAAAAAAAAAACTAAAACATACTTATGAACATAAATCTTTATTATCAATGTATATAATTCACAACTATATAATATATAGATAAATTCGTGTTCTTATGTTCTACATTTTAGCATTTTAAAAATTATATGTATCTTCATGTTCACATTCATATCATATAAGTGTTGAAGATGACAACACCAAGTACCCTGTCAAAATGTTGAGGGTGTTTCTTCTTGCATCCCAAATTTTTTTTCCTACACCCATCAATTTCGAAAAAAAGTATTTTATCAATTTTTAAAATAACTTCTGCATTATTTTTTTGAAATATTTTTGGAATATGAATTCATAAAATATATTTTCGAAAAACGTTTTCTGGAACAGAATCTTCATAATAAACTTTTTGGAACGTATTACATATATATATATATAATATGTTTTTTAATAATTTTTTTAGAATATATTTTAGAAAAAGCTTTCCAGAATGATGACGAATTAAATAAAACATTTTGGTAATTTCACTCCATTGATAGGATTTGGGATAATTAGGAAAAAAAAATTATGGGGTGCATGAAGAAAAACCTAAATGTTGAATTGAATGTTTTCGTTTTAGTGCACTCAACTTCTTCTGACATGAGATTTGATGCAATGCAATTTGGGCACTTATACATAGAATCACTTATAATTAGCCTTTAATTATGCTTTTTAATCCTTACAAATTAGAGTAAATATAGCTTGAATCCCAATTTTAAATAAGTTTTAATTAGAATTTCAAAACTAATTTTTTTCAGAAATTAAAATGAATTGGTTAAAATGTAGGATTTAAGATTTAAGATTTAAAATCTGGGTTCAAGATTTTTAAATTTAGTGTTGAGAAACTACAGTTATATTATATTATATTAAATTTGATGGACTAAAATATTTTTTTTCTTAAATTTGAGATACCCAAAAAAAGGTATTTCAAATTTCAAGGACATAATTAAACTAATACATAATTCAAGAACTAAAAAAATTTGTAAGAAGATTAAAAATAATTAAAATTGCATGGGAAGAAAGAGAAAGTATGTAATAACTTGGGAAAGGTTTTTAAAAGTAAAAGAAAATAAAAAAAGCACAAAAGTAGCAAGTATGTACGTGGAAAACAGGCTTGTTTGTGTGTTTCTCTTTCCCTCACGACATGAGAGGTTTTTGAGACATCTTCCTCAAATTTGTTCAAATCCTCCATCATCCTATTTTTCTTCTTTCTGTCATTTTCCTCAACTTTTTACTTTGTGTTTATAGTATTCAATTCAATCCTTTCCTTTGGGATTCTCGCAATTCCACACATACAACACATTGTCTTAATTTTCCATGCCCTGGACGGTGACACCTTTTTCCAACGCTATTTACCCGTTTCTCCTCCGAATTCTTCATTTTATGCCATTTTTTTCAAATCTTTTTGGCCAAGACTCAATCTTTCTCGTGCCCATTTGAAGCTTTGCTTTGTTTTTGAAACAAAGTCCGGAATTTGTGAAGGAGGTAAGGGGTGGTTGATTTGTTTCTATTTGGCTCTTCTCACTTGCATTGGGTCAGTGAGGCTAAAGATGAACGAGCATGGAAATGAAGAACGTGTTTTTGAGATGGGGGTGGTGATTCCTAAGAGAGTGATTCAGGAGGAAGACGAATCATGTGACTGTGCACACGTCCTTGTAAAGGAGTTTGAGAATGTGGGTTTTGAAGTTGAGAGAGTTATTGGCATTGCAGATGAGTTCATCAAGGTTAGGTTTTCTCAATTCCACTCTATGTTTCATTCATGCCAGTCACTTTCATTCAATGCTATACTTTACAGTTCGTGTGTTGGTTTTTTCCTATTTGGCATGCCTAAGGGAATCCCTTTTGTTTGTTTTTTTCATCATTGTTGTAGTTTAATCAGTTCTCTGTGTCTAATTTAAGTTTTTTGGTGAGTGGCTAAAACTTATTTGTCATTTGTTTAGTTGGCTGCACCTCTGGAAACATTGGGGAGGGCTGCAGCTGAACTGCAAATCAAGAAACGGACTCATATTGGTATATTGCAAATCCCCAAAGGGGGGCATCTGTTATGCCTATTACTATTTAAGTTCACTATGTCAAATGGTGCTAACTAGCATGTGACTGGTTGTGCAATTCCTATGTTGGTGTTAATGTGTCTTGTGATAAATGGCAGGTATGGATTTGCAATTTGAGGTGGAGGAGGTCGAAGCTTTTGTGAAACAACCTGATGGTTCTGTTTTCAGTTGGTGTGAGCGTTTCCAGTGCTACTGCCACTTAATATATGGAATGGTGAGTTTTTTCCGTAGCTATCCATTGTCTCTAAAAGTCAAAATTCCTGTTTTTCTATTATGTTTGTTAGCCAGCTCCACTCATACAGCTTGTTGTTTCATCTGATTCTCAGATTATAGGAGCCTTAGCTTTTTCTAATTCAAGAAAATATGAGCAAAATGCATTCTCAGATTAAGACCATGCAGTCTTGTATGGACTCTCATATTGACATCTCGTAACATTTTGGTTATCTTGTAAATTGAACTTGCAGGTAAACAACAGCAAGTCCGCCAAAGACCTTAAATTTGATGGAAAAGAAATCAAATGGGAAATTGGGGAGAATCTGATTTTGAAATTGGAATCAGAGAACATTGTTAAGCAAGTCTTTCCTTTGCATGGTGTTTTTACTCACATGTGCCATCACTTTTTCTCTAGATTAGGATCACTTGAAGCCTGAACTAATATTTCTTTTGGTTGATAGATGAAAAAAAGAGAAAGAAGCTTCTCAAGAGTTGGGCACTTCATTGGTGGCACTTCACAAATCAGCCAATAGATGAGATTTATTCATATTATGGGGCAAAGGTAAATGTGACCTTGACTCCATGAGCTTTATATATAGTATTATATGAAATTGTGGTTGTCCATTCTCCTTATCCAATGAAGGAATGAATAATCTGCAGATTGCAATCTATTTTGCTTTTCTTGGAATGTACACGCGGTGGCTGCTCTTTCCTGCTGCATTTGGGCTTACTTTGCAATTGATAGATTTTGGGTGGGCCAATCTGTCTGTTAGTTTCTGTTTATACTACCACTTCTTCTTTAGTTTTTCATCTGGTTAAGCAGTTTTAGGAATTCTTATCCATTTTAGGTCATTGAAATTGGTGATGCTCCCTGTTTTCTTTGTCATGGTGATACTTTGGGCTATAATGTTTTCTCAGTTCTGGAAGCGTAAAAACTCTGCACTTTTAGCTAGGTAATGTTTTACTTTTTACTTCATTTGAGATCAATGCCATCACTTTACTAATTTGCTTTCTTTGATTCTTACTTCTGCCTTCACACCTTTTCTCTCTCGTGTTTTGGTGTTGTGTTGCAGATGGCCTATTAGTTATGTAGATGCAACTGACGAAGGACCCAAGATTACTGACGGAAAGGCAAGCTCCTGGCAGCCCCCGATGGAACTCATGAAAGTACTTGAGTATGATAGAATTAAAGAGAAGGAAGCATTCCAAAAATCTGAGTGGCTTGGGCGTTTCATGCGGTTCAGAAATGATGCTATCATTATCTTCAGCATCATATGCCTCCAGTTACCATTTGAGTTGGCATATGCCCATCTTTATGAAATTATTGGTTCTGATATAATTAAGTAAGAATACATATCATTTTTTTTTTCTGTACTTCAACTTTGTAGTTAATTGAATATTATGCTATTTCTGTTTAGGAATTTCTTTCTGCGTAGTTCTCTCTTATTCCAATAATTCTATTTTGTTTGAGTCTCAATTAAAGTATCTTCTGTTGTGTTCATATAATTATTAGTTCCTGCAACATCTATTTTCCCACGTAACTGAGATGGTGTCCTCAACCTTGCAGAAGGATATTTTATTTTATATGTCAATTCCTTTGAGCATTGATGGGACTGTTTCTAACTTCATTTGTCCTCCTTGACTCTTTACTTATAATAATCACCTTTAGCCCTGTTGCTTCTGTCAAACTTAAAAGTTCATGTCCATGTAGTAAAGTAATGCATAATGCCACAAGAATCATTAACTGACTGATCCAATTTGCTCTTGAATATCATTCTTCTTTGAATAGCGGTCATCTTTCTGTTGAGTGTGTTTTTTTCAGGATGCAGTCCATCGCATGATTCATTCATGCCAATGTGGATTTTTTTGTTGTTGTAGTTGTACATTACCATAAGGACATGAAATTGAGTTATGTTTTGTTCCTCATTTAAAACTTCTCAGTCATCTATTTAATAAAACATGAATGCATTTTCTTGTTGGTTTTAAAATGACTTTGAAGTTGGGGATTTGCATCCCATTAGTAGGGGACCAGCTTGTCTCACCAAATAATCTGTAATCTGATGCTAAAAAGTATCTTTTGTTAGTCATATTAATTCTAATATTGTTGAGTAAACATTTCATTAATGTGACTCTTATTTAAATGCTGGGTTTTTTCAGGTTTGGGCTCACTGCTGTTTACCTTTTCGCCATTCAGTATATTACCAAGATTGGTGGCAGGGTGTCTGTCAAACTTATCATGAAAGAAAACAATGAAAACACAGAAAAACAGGCTGATAGCTTAGTCTACAAGGTAATTAATCTGCGTTTTACCCCCTTGTTCTGAAAATGGAACTTACGTCGTTTATATTCTCCTACAGGTCTTTGGTCTGTACTTTATGCAGACATACATTGGAATCTTTTATCATGCCCTGTTGCATCGCAATTTTTCTACTCTTCGTCGAGTGTTGATTCAGCGGCTTCTTCTGTCAGAGGTTGCTAAGAAATTTTATTCATTATCTTTGTCTGTTCCTTCTTCCATTTCCCTTTATTTTCCTTCTGCTTAGTTTGGGGTTTTTCCTCATAATGATGTAAAAGGAAACATCTTCCAGGTGTTGGAAAACTTATTGGAAAATTCATTGCCTTATCTCAAGTATAGCTATAAAAAGTACAGGGTTCGGTAAGCCTTTTCATTCTTCTGGACAAGGACTATGCTAGGTTTACTTTGTTTAAAATGTTGGCACTATACAATTGCTAAACTATCTTTATTTCTCAAGACATAAGAAGAGTGAGAAAGGAGCAGCAGGAGAAAAAATCCAGTTTACTTCTAGAGTAGAGAAAGAGTACCTTAAGCCCCGTTACTCTGCTAGCATTGGTGAGGAGCTTGAAGATGGATTATTTGATGGTACTTGTAAACTCATTACACTCTTGATTTGTATATGCTATTTTAATTAATTTTTTATCATATGGAATGTAACTATTTCATTTAGATATAAATGTGTATGTAGAAGCCAAAACTAAAAAAGCTTAATTTCTTATCATATTTGAGAAGTATCCAAGATTGACATTTACCTGTACTCTTTGCAGATTTCTTAGAATTGGCATTGCAGTTTGGCATGATTTTGATGTTTGCTTGTGCATTTCCTCCTGCCTTTGTTTTTGCTGCCGTGGTATAAATTCTGTGATCCACCTCCCTTTTTTGCACTTGCTTTTGCTTGCCTTCTCCATTTCTATAAATGCTCTTTAATCATTTTGGCTTCTATAGAATACTACATCGTTGACAACTTATTACCTTGCTGTTCAGAACAATATTATGGAAATCAGGACAGATGCATTGAAACTGCTAGCCATTTTGAGGCGCCCTGTTCCTAGAGCTGCTGCAACAGTAGGAGCCTGGCTTAACATATTTCAGGTATTTGTTTATTTACACTGGAATTTGGAAGGAACTTGTCAATTATTTTGAACAATCCACTTGATATGAATTATAAATTAGAATTCGTGTGTACCAAATAACCCACCATATGGAAGGTCCTTTTACTGATATTCTCAGCATGCAACCTTTTTTCATGAAGGGTCATGAAAAAGAATTTTAGTCTGAACTATCAATTGCCATGTCCTTAAATATGAATGAGTCCTTCATCTGTAAACTCTACTCTTTCACTAGTCATTCTCACTGAGTTGTACTTAATTTTTATGTCACACTGATTTGAGGGAATTCTTAACATTGCAGTTTCTCATATTGATGTCTATATGCACAAACTGTGCTCTTTTAGCATGGCTATATGATGAGGAGGGGAAATGGAAAATAGAACCTGGACTTGCAGCAATTTTAATCATGGAGCATGTTCTCTTGTTGATTAAGTTTGGTTTCTCTAGATTCGTTCCTGAGGTGCTTCTTCACTTCCATCCACTGTCATTCCTTCATTTCAAAGCTGCTTTATGAAAGATAACAGATTATAGTACTGTTTTCTTTGCAGGAACCTGCTTGGGTAAGAGCCAACCGTGCAAAACGCACTACACAGGCACAGGATATGTGTTCTAAGAAGCTTTTAAGGACTATTTCTGGAGTAGACAAGAATTTTGCAGAGAAGAAATTGAAGTGATGCCTTTCCAGCTTATTATTATTTACTTCATTACCACTTACACAGAGACAGAAAATCCTTATGCTGGATTGTATTTTTGTTATCTTAGTTTCTTTCCCATGGCTGAATTGTATATTAAGAAGGGATTTTGCTTTCATTGACCTGTTTTGTCTTCCTTTTTGAATTGTAAATATTCAAATTACAAATTACTTCAAGTTTTATCAAAATGTGAGTGAAACAAAGATTGTGTTTTTGAGGCATTCAAATTAAGAACAAATTAGTTGTATACAATACTGATATTGATACGGACACTGATACGACACGGAGACGGAGACAGAGATATGTATAATTTTTAAAATATAGAATACGGAGACACAAATCTATATATTATATAATTATGAATTATATAAATTGACAATAAAGTTTCATGTATACAAGTATGTTTCAGCTTTTTTTATAGCAGAAAGATGTTTCTCAAGACTTGTTCAAAATTATTTGTTCTTATTTTTATAATCATAATAAAAATTTATACAATAAATTTTAGTTTTTAGAAAATTAATGTACTTTTTTTAAAATTGTGTTAGAACTATATTAGAATTGTCAGAAATTTCACAAATTTTTTTAAATTGGACGTGTTCTATAGGTATCTTACTAGTGTCGGTATTGATATGTGTGATCGACATTTAAAGATACGTGTTCAAACCTGACAAAGGAAATTTTTGGCACTTGGCACTTCAATGGAGAGAAAAGAACTACTTCTTGATTCCATATTATATTTACAGTAGTGTGAAAGGTATTATAATTTATAACACAAATGGATGCAAGACCCTCCCAGACACAAGCATTTGATCCAACGTGCTTCTGGAACAATTTACATTCACCACTTCAACATAAATGCACAAATTTCAAGGCTACGACCATTTAATGTAAAGCTCATTTTCATACTTTACCAACAATTCTTCCATGAACAAAATCCAGTACCAATGTCTGTGATCTGGCCCTTGCATAACATAGTCTCATTCCATCATGTTGAATTTGTGACTTAGCCACGAGACTTTCCAAAACGGCCACTGATTTGGCGTGCATAAGCAACAACAGCCTTAGCCCACCTCTTGATATCAGCCTTCAACTTGTTGGAATCCATGTCCTTCAGCTGCTTCCCTGGCTCCATAGACAATTCAACTGATGAAAAAAGGCGATCAAAACGCCTACGTTTTGAAGACTTCTGGCCCTTGAGGTTGGCAATGGCAATGCCACCATTCAGAGACACAGATTTCTTCACAGACATGGCTGCTGTGTGAAGAGCAGCCAGAATAGTGTGTGAAAGATGATGTGATGATAGAGTGAGTACCAAACGAATTATGAAACTTTGTTTTGCATCTAACTTCATTTATAAGCCTACCAATTACACTAGGACAAGTAACATGCTTTTCCAATGCGTGTAAATCATATGCTTTCATTGACTTTAGACTTTGTCAACACTTTTTTCCAAGGATTCCTTAGCAAGATTAATCAGTACCTTGTAATATTCAAAAACAAATCTTCTAATTTTCTTCCTTTTGTATAATCTTTAAAATATAAAACATAGGAACACAAATCTATATATTATATAATTACAAATTATATAAATTGACAACAAAGATATATGTGCATAACAAAAATTTATGTGCACAAGTATGTTTAAATATTTTTTTGTTGTAAAAAAATGTTTCTTATAACTGGTTCAAAAAGATTTGTTCTTTATTTTTGTAATCATAATAAAAAAATTTACAGTAAATTTTATTTTTAGAAAATTAATGCATTTTTCTTTTTTAAAATTGTGTTAAAATTATATAAAATTATCAAAAATCCAACAAATATTGTTTGAATTGAACACTTCGCTGATATGTGTCCTATAAATGTCATACGAATGTCGGTGTCTAACACAAATACAACATTTAAGAGACAGGTCTAAACCTCATAGTTTTCTATCCTTTTATCATAAAAGTAATTATTTAATTATTAAAAGAAAACAAATATTTTATTTTGTATATAAAAGGAACATTGTGGTGTTGAATATAATATATAAAGGTTGGCATCCACAGGAATAGAGAAGTGTTTACCTTTCAAAATTTCTGTGCGATTTAGCATAACCGCGTCGACTAAACTAAGAAGAATTATTAGAAGAACGAAACAGTTTATTTGAGAAAATTCAAAAACAAACCTTTTTTTTACATGCCAAACTTCATTAAAAAAACATGAAAGAGGTTGGAAGCAAATAATTAATTTGTAATAAAAAATGTTTTTTAAATAACACTAAGAAGCATAAGGTTTAAGACTAGCGTGATGGCCACGCATGGAGAATCCAGTCAACGAAATGTTAGGAATTACAGACATCAACATATAATCATTAGCCATATAAATAAATGTAACGAAAGTGATAGCAGGTTTCAAGTTTCTTGATACAAAAATTTCTACATTACTTTTGTTATTAAGTGAAATATGAATATTACACGTTTCAGTAAAATGATGCAGTGTCTCTGCTACATAGTTAACAACTCACTAATTCAGGCTCAATTGAAGACATTTGTTTTTAAACCAACAGCCAAAATCAGACCATGATTAATCAAATCAAATACCGTATAAAAATGCGACCTTTTTATTACGAAAGATTTACTTGTTTGACCCTTTTTCGACTTCAAATGAGTAATGTTGGAAAATCATTTGTTTATTCATTAAACTAAACATAAACCACTAATTATTAAAACAAAAAGATTCACAATAAGGAACAACCATTAGTGCTATTGTGTTTATCATGTTTCACCGTACACAAATTGCGTTCATTATGCTAGATAGTGAAAAATAAAAAGCAAAAGTATAATTAACTTTTCAAATAAGGCTTTCAATGCTAATGCCACTAATGATCTTTGATGCAATAAAAGTGAGCCACTTTGTCGGCTGCTTTCAAGCAACAACCATTAGGAGATTATACCAAGAAACAAATCAGAGAAGGTGAAAGCTATGAAATACTAGTTCAAGTTCATATTGAATACTTCATAAATAATTGCATATTCCAAAACAACTCGGGAAATATAGAGTGAGTTCTAAAATCACAAAAAAAGGGGCAAAAACGAGGGTTGAATGCAGGTTAACTCGGTCTCAATTCCCTTTCACTTCCTACCAGAGATCTTCAAGGCCTGTCTATTCCTCTTCTTGACACCAGACTTGGCAACTTTGAGGCTTCTGTGAACAACACTCAACCTTGCAAGGGCAGCCTTCTTCAAGTCAGGTCTGTAGTAATTATTCGCAACCTGAAATTCGTTGCATTGTTAGGAAAAATAAATCTGATAATGTAACTACATATATAGCATAAAAAGTATTGGCAGCAACAGTTCACTAAACACGAAGTCCAAACATATTGAAGAAATCTTGGATGCTAACATTATAGAACGAATAGCCAGTACAAAAAAGGGTTAAGATTTCCTCTGTAATCTAATAAATTCATTAACGAATGATAAAAGCTCAGAAGCCAAGCGTAACATGTATATTTCATTAAAGAATCCCAAAATAAGGATTCTTCTTATATGTTAGAGGCTCATCACCGCTGCTGAGTCTTGCTGGCAAGAGTCCAGAAAAGTATATTTCACAAACAATACAACACAATCACCAATAAATGCACAAGGTATCTGCTACAAATCAAAGAACAATAACATAACTCTAATTTTCATTTACAAAAAGGACACCAGGATTGGCACTTTGTGACAGTGCTACGACTGGGATAGGGAAAGCATCTATTAATATAAGGACATCAAAGAACAAATAACAATTAATTGAAAATAAAGCAAAAAAGAAGAAACATATATTTGAAGTAGCAATGGAATCAAATTTCTCAAAAGAATAAATTCTTGGAAGAATTCCTGAATGATTGAAGTTCAGAAGCCAAGCGTAACATGCATATTTCATTGAAGAAACCCTGAAAAAGGATTCTTCTTATATGTTAGAGGCTCATCACCACCACTGTGTCTTGGAGGCAAAAGACCCAAAAGGCATTTGTTTAGCACAGTATGCCCAAACCAATACACAACAATCACCACATGCACAAGGTATCTTCTACAAATCAACGAACAACAATAATATAACTCAAAGTTTTCATTTATGAAAATGACACCAGGGTTGGAACTTAACGAATAACAATTAATTGAAAATAAAGCAGACAAGAAGAAACATATATTTGAAGTAACAACAGAATCAAATTATCAGAAGAATAAACTCATGGTACACATGAATGATTGAGGCTCAGAAGCCAAGCGTAACATGTATATTTCATTGAAGAAACCCTGAAAAAGGATTCTTCTTATATGTTAGAGGCTCATCACCACCACTGTGTCTTGGAGACAAAAGTCCCAAAAGGCATTTGTTTGGAACAAAATGCCCAAACAAATACACAACAATCACCACATGCACAAGGTATCTTCTACAAATCAACGAACAACAATAATATAACTCAAGTTTTCATTTATGAAAATGACACCAGGGTTGGTACTTAACGAATAACAATTAATTGAAAATAAAGCAGACAAGAAGAAACATATTTGGAGTGGCAACAGAATCAAATTCTCAGAAGAATAAATTCAAGGATGAATTCACGAATGATTGAAGCTCAGAAGCCAAGCGTAACATGCATATTTCATTGAAGAAACCCTGAAAAAGGATTCCTCTTATATGTTAGAGGCTCATCACCACCACTGTGTCTTAGAGGCAAAAGACCCAAAAGGCATTTGATTAGCAGAATATGCCCCAAGACACAACAATCACCAAATTAAAGACGCATAAGCATTAACTCTAACAAATCCATGGGCAACAATAACATAAATATTCTTTCCATTTATAAAAATGACATCAATGTTCCTACATTGGGACTGTACAGTAATTAACATAATAGTGTAGTCTAATAATACAATACGTAATGACATTCAAGAACAAGCTATGTTTCACATTAAGTTAAAGCAAACAACAATTTCTATGGAAGATAAGTCATCGGCGAGGAATAAAACAAAAAAAAAAGCAAAACAGTTTACTTGAAATGGCAATATAATCAAACACTAAGGAGTTAGAACGAGAAGATCATAAACAAAACACATAAATCACAAAGCTAACCTTTAAGGGACATTGTTTTCATTTACCTGATTTTCAACAGCCTTTGCCATCCTACGGAACTCCTTCTTCATCACAGATTTGTGGAGCAACGCAGCAGGCTTGTTCTGCTTCTTCGTCTTTGTCGTAGCCAACAACACAGACAGATCCTTACCAACAGGCTGAACAGTAACAGTTTTCTTGTTTGCCAAACCTAACATGCCAGCGAAAGAACAAATTCAACTCTAAACATTTGAAACAGTGTGATCCAATCCATAATAGGTTTCTTAGACAAGCCAAATTCAGTGATCAATAGACATAAACACCATTTCACAAGTTTAAGAATTTCAATTAAAATCCCAAATGTTATGACACCCAAAGGATTAGTTTTTCACGCACCCAGTTTCAACGATTAAAAAAATCCATTTTTTTATCAAAAAAAGATAAAAGAAAATAAAATTGGAGAAAGAGAAACATACCAGAGAATTTGTAGGAATTGAGGTTGTAGAGATTGTTGGACTCTCTGCTGAATTCGACACTCTGAGTGCCTCTTCCGAACTGTTTCACTAAAAAGGAGTTGTTCTTCTTCACAATCTCCCACACCAGCTGCCCTGGAACTGTCGCCATTTTCTTCTTCTACCTGCAACTCACACTAGGGTTTTGCGTTAGGTTCTATATTTATACAGGAAAGTGAAGAAACCCTAAGTTTATCAAAATAAACCGGGTTCGGGAAGTTCGACCCATTAATCCGTAAACAAGATCCGTGAAGTGTTGGGTTTGGACCCGATTACTAGTTGGATCACATAGCCCATTAATATGTACTTTAAAAAAATATTAATTTACTTTACGAAGACAGATTAAAAAAACATTAATTTTCCTTATTTATTTTAGTTACGAAAACAATAATAACCATAGTTCTCATTGAACATATTTTTAATTAATTTATTTCGTATTAAAAAATTGTCGATAATTTTTCATCTTGAAATTTAAGCAAATTCAAACACATGTTAAGTAACTATTTATTTTATTTGAACTTTAAATACGAGAGGAAAATCTTATAGGGTTTTTAATAAACATGATTTTTTATTTTTACTTTTCACATGAGGAGTGAAGAAATTCAAACATCATTGTAGAATATTTATTCTCTTGTTTCTTTTTAGATGTTACTTAAGAAGTAGTTAAATATTTAGGCTGATGAAAGATGATTTTTTATTAGTCTTGATATAATTTTATTTCTTAATTAAAGAAATAAATAACATTTTTAAAAATCATCAAAATAGATAAGTTATTTTCCTTCAAATAACTTTAGATAAAATTATATTATTGAAGTCGTAATTTCACTTCAAATACACTAAAATCGTGTTACATAATTTCAGTTCCAATACACTAAAATCGTGTTACGTAATTATAACTTACTTAAAAAATTATCCCAATGAAAAAACAAACAAAATAAAGAACAAACATAGAGAAAGATGATAATATCATGTGGGGAACCTCCATATGTATTGATGTCATAATCATAACAAGTTTGCACACAAACACAATAAATTGGAATGGGGATTGGTCCAAATGTTCTGATAATTGCATTTTTTTTTCTTTGTTTTTAGCCTTGTAGGATTCATAGAGGTGACTTGGATATAAAGAATGGAGTCAAAATCCAAGATGAGTATAAAATGTAGTTATTGAACCTCCGTAACATCCTAATTCATTACTTTTTAAGAACCTAATATCAGGTAAAACACCTAATACTAGACCATCCCTCTTTACACCTCATCCAATGTTACATTATTTACAGAGCCAAAGAGAAGCCTCAGATGATTTAACACCTACAGTTCTACATGAAAATGCTCTTCAAATTGTACAGAAGATTCAAGCTTCATGCCAGAATTTGTGGGGCTGCAAACTGTGCATATAGTTAAAAAGAAGTGGATAATATTATGGTCTGCAGAACTAAACCAAAATCTCTTAAATTACCAACAAAGAAGCAACAATCACCACCACCATTCCTTGTAACTCCTTCCCAACAACACAAGTCATGGATTGGTGGATGATGTTGGTACTGCCCGGTGTGTTGACCGAGCTTGACCACTCACTGCTTCATTTATCCTACTGAACACTACTTTAAGGGGAATGCAAGCTATGACAGGACCCTTCAGCTTATCTACCACTGGTTTTCTCTCCTCTTCTGACTGTCTGTGACCTGTCAATGAAGACAATTTCCGAATCTTTTTATTCATCAGCCCTGTTTTTTTCATCTTGGAAGATTTCAAACGTTTTGAACTTTTGGAATGTATTCTTCTGGGTACCAAGTTTGGCTTGGCCATGCAAAAGACATCACCAGCTTCCATGTCACATCCACTGCCACTCAACATTTTATCACAATGACCCTCTTCCAAAACCTCAACTGTCAAAGGGTGCCCTATAAAAGCTTTGCCATTCAGTTTACTCACAAGAGAAACCAAAGGCACGTGTTGCGGCCGGTAGCTGGATTTAACTTCTAGCTTAACATCATATAATGAAGCCTCAGAACAATAGTTTCTTCCAGGGAAATCTGCCATTTGATATCTGGAGTTGACAGTGAAGCGCGAATGGCGATAAGGAAGTAATCTTTGAGGTATGAGAGATCCATCAGGTAATGCCTTTGCCTCCGTTGTTGTGCCCTTGATATGCTTGTTCAAGTCCCGAAATCCTTCTAGTTGGCCTTCCGCAACAGGTTTGCATTTAACTTGAGAATTACAGTTGTACGAAGTGTGTGGTGCACCCATGCCATTCCAATCAACTTTCGAGCCGGCACCCTGGTAGGTTCCATCTGAACTTCCTATTACTGGCAAAGAAGCACTGGATTGGTGGCCTGTGTCCACATATTTTCTTGAGACATGTTTTATATTTTTACTTGTATGTCTTGAATTCCTCTTTCCTTTTGACTGCCACTTTGAACTACCTTTGTCTTGTCTATGGCCCACAATATTGTGACCAGTAGCAGAACTGGTACAACCAGGTTCGTTCTTGATCTCATCTCTCAATGACACAGCTTCACATGGACTAAGATTACAAGATTGTTGTCCCAATGCACTAACTTGAGGTTTGTCAGGTGAACAAGAAACCAAAATGGGTGACAAATCTGGCAAAAGAAAACACAACAGTGAATGTCAATTATAGCACACATCTTTTCAAACCACTACACACAAAAAAGGTGAAGTTGCAGTATGGCTAAATTAAAGCAATAGGGACAAAATATAACTTGAATAGTTTATAGCTTTCATGTCTCGACAAGGGTTTTATTGATTAAATATAAACTGATAGGAATAGAGGAGCAAAATGGATAGATATGGAAACCTCAGGAAAGGAACACAGTCACATATAAAACTAACATATTTAACTTTCACTACAGCTCAGCAATGCAACTTTGAACAATCAGTTTGCACACATAATATTGGGACATAATCAACAACCATGAAAAAGTAAAGAAAAGTAACTGACAGTAGGGAAGGGGGGAAATTATACACATCAGATAAAACAGTTTCTGCAAAATGAGTAACACAAGTGCCACTTGCTCAAAAGATCGATGAATCTCAATATTCTCCTCCCAAGTAAGCCAACAATAAAACCATGCTTCAACCTAGTTTATTCAACTGCTCTAATCATTTTGTTTGATCGCTGTGCCTCTTCCAGGAACCACATTCATTTCCATCTCTTTTCTAATTCTAAGTTATATGTTGTGAGTAGGGCCTCACAACAGAAACTATTAGGTATGCTTACGCAACATACCCATGTAAAGACCTAAATCTATCATGAAACTAAAAGGAAAAATTAAGTACAGGAGAAAAAGGAAAGAAAAATAATATTAGCATGCGAGGGTGGGGAGATCACAAACTGCAAGGCATTTGGATGAAAATTGTAAACATTATAGGTGCAAACATATTGCACGGAGAGAATATGCTATAGAAATTCAGATGCTGTGGCATACCAGGAGTGTGTTTCACCTCCCCAAGAACCCCAACAAACGGCACATCAAATAGTTTATCAGGAGAATCTTTGCCAACTAGCCCTGCTTGGCCAGAAGCTTCATTCTCCTTGACCCCATGATTGATTTGTGAGCCATCATCTCCACTACCATGGTCATGAACAATTAATGAAGTCCCATTCTCACAACAACCAGCTTCAGTACTATCTGAATTACGTGTTGACATTGGAAAAGTTTTCTTTGAATCATTAGAATCTAGTCCAGAACTTCTTCCATCAGTTACCCCGCATAGTGGAGAACTGTTTGAAATGGGAAGATGATCACAAATGACAGGAACTGACACCATGGCTGTACTCTTCAAAACTTTAGTCAAGGGCCTGCGTCGATTTTTCCTTTTCAATAACTCATGAACATTTGCCACTTGTGATCTCTTCCTTTTCAATGTTGAAGAATAACCTTTACCACCATTTACAGATGTTCCATTTGCCAGGCAGTTCCCCGTGGTAGAATTGTTGAGTGAAGCACTAATGTGCAGACCAATTTCAGTTGCACCTGTACCTTGGACCTTTTTCTTTGACACTACACCAATGCCCAAGTCCTCAAGTCCTCTCATTCGTTTGACTCCTTCAGATCCATCATCTTCTGAATCATTAGGTGTTCTTCTCCTCCTTCCTTGCACAGAATGCAACTTTAAAGAACCATTGTGATTAGGCACTTCAAAAGATATAACAGATTGTGACAATTCTGGGGCTGAATTAGAATTGTCATCAGAGTCACTCAGATCACCAGTCACATCTTCAGAATTAGACATGAGTGGTAATTCCCCAGCTGATCCTCCATGTTCACTACCAGGTTTATCTAATCCAGAGCATAAGCTTAACGATTCTTTGTCCAGGTGAGCACTCTCTAGCTCAAGAGCATGAAGAATGGCATCTTCCCTGCGAGCATACTTCACTGCCTTCTTGTTTGAATTAGCAGCTGATGCCTTTGCCTTCTCAATGCATTCATCATACTCTCCACAGCGAAAAGCTTTTACCCGCTTTGATTTTTCAAGATTATACCAATCCCTATATCACAGACGTTTTTTTCAAATCAGACCTTATGAAAATTTAAATACACCTTAATAACTCAAACAAATTTGAGAAAGGCAACTGTACTACACAAGCTACAGTTTTTTTTCATAATGACAACAAATCAAATTCGAAGTTGCAGTGGAAAATTGATTAAGTTCCCTACTAACAAACAGGTTACAGTTCTGCTGGAAAGGAAAGCCACATCCAAAATAGTTGTGACAACAACAAAGTTCTTAAACAGGTCTAGTTATTCTGAAAATCTGTTTGTAGTCTATATGGGTATATAGGAAGTAGGCATCATAACTTTGATACCTCTTCTGCCTTTAATGCCCTGTACAATTTTAAAGTAGAAACCAATAATATTCATTTTAAGGTTTAAAAAGCTCCAAAGCTCAAATGGCTGAAAATTTCCCCAACTAAGTCCCGGGGAAAAAAACACCCCCTCAATAAAGAAGATGAGGTAACATAATTAAGAAGCTGAAAGAAAAACAATTTTATCCTATAATAATACAAACCAGAACTACCTAGAAAATCACTTTAAAACAATGGTCCACATCATTGGAAAAAAACTACAACTCATTAAGGTTACAGAAAACCTTGTCCTATGTATCTCGAATTCCCAATTCCCTTATCTGCAATGAAAACGGCACTTCAATCAAGAACTGTCCCCCCTCGCACCACCCAAAAAAAACCATAAAAAAATTCAATGATCAAACCAATATTGTATGATTCACATCATGCAGCTACAACTCCAACACCATCTAATTAAGGATGAAAATGGATGGGAAAAAAGTTCAGACATGAATATAAGCAAAACATTAAAAAAAAAAAACTGAGACAAAAATAAATAAAGAAGGGACTGACACGCTTGCATCCTCACGACCTAAGAGCTTGACGGGAGTACCCGATCTCGGAGAAACCAAGCAACTCTCCGACAATTCGTGAAGACCCAATATCCGACCCGGCCACCACGACCCGTTTCTTCGTCGAACCCAAACCAACCCACCCACCGACGCATCGATTCCGTTCACGTTCGACTTCCCCGAGCTACCCATTTGAAAAGGAAAAAAACCCTTAAACCCTTTTTTCTTCTTTTCTTAGAAAGAAGATATCAATCCCAACACGCCATCATTGCAGAGGTACCCAAGTGGAGAAAGAGCCGAAAGGCCTCGCTTTTGCTCAAAACAGAAGAACCCCACAAAGAGTAAGAGGCTAAAACCCCATTAGAATTGGTAATGGTGCATGCAGGGATAAAAGGGCGAAAGATCTATGAGAGGTTAAGGGGAAAGTTGGAGGAGGGATCTAGCGTGAAAACGGGTTTTGTGTGAAGGGTTATGAGATGGTGGTGGTGGTCATCCGTGGCAAACACAGAGAGTACGGACACCATAGAGTGAGTGGCACTGAGTGAGGAAGAGAGAGAAGAAAAGAGAGAAGCGGTTTCTTTCTGTCTGCGATAGAAAGAGAGAGAAAGAGGGTTGAGAGTTGGAGGTGTTGTTTGGATCAAAACGTGACATTTGGTATCTTTACGCGATGGCCCATTAAACATTACAATACAGAAACAGGGAAGGAGGCAATGAGGCGATGTGTTCGTTTTTGGTGTTTTGGGTTTTTTTTTTTCCTTAAGAAAATGAAAAAAAAAAAAGTGTTTCGTAGTACACGGTTTGTCAGGTTTCACCTATGTTGTCAGCGTACATGTATTTATTATCGTTTTCCTCTTCACAATTTTTCACACTTCTGTGCTGTGATTTCTAAGATACTTAGGTTTCTAATCTTTCTCTGTTTTGTTTTTTCAGTTCAACACATTTAAATCTCAATTCATCTTCTTCTTTCTTCTGCTTGTTTTTCTGAAAGTGAAAAACCTTTGTTCAGTGAAGTTACAACTAAAAAAACAGCATATCCTTGCTTGAAAAGAGAAAAATATAATAGACGAAAATTATTAAAAAACATATTAGAAATTAAAGTTAAAAGTAATAGATTTGAAAATACAGAGATAAAGAATTGGATAATAACTTTTAAAACTATTTTCATTTTATTTTTTATTTTTTTAGTTCACCAAATTATGTTCATTCATCGTTCTTCCAAATTCTACACTTACCAAAAGACAAGCTCTTGACTGGTAAATTTATTCCATAACAATTTCTAATTAAATAATGATTTTTTTTTAAAATTAATCGTTAAAAAAATTGTAAAATCTTATACAAATTATTTAATTTATTATATTTCTTATATTGTATTTTATATGTTGGAATTTATTATTGTTAGTTAGATATTGTTTTTCTTCATTTTAAGAATGTTAAAAATAAAAACTAATTTAATCAATTGATTTTGTTAAGTTCCAACTATAAGTAAGTAGTTATATCATATATGTGTTTAATGTGAGATAACTTAAGTTGAATTGGTTGACTTGAGATTAAAAAAATACACAGTGAGTTGTGTTGATCTTATATTTTTATTTTTATTTTTAAAGAATGGAATTGCTTTGTAAAATGATAAGGGAGTAAATAAATAGGGAAATAAAATTATATAATATTTTACTTGAATAAATAAAACATTTCTTCCTCCCACAACCTAATTTTCAAATCATATATATATATATATATATATAAAAAAAAAGTGTCTAAAATGTATTATACAATCTTAACATAATAATAAATTAATATTTTCTTAATGTACATCTTTAGCCTTTTCCAAATCTTATAAAAGTAACTATACTTTTTCACAAAATCAAATAAAAAAAATAAGCATATTATTACAATTTAAAAATTATCTTAAGAGTGATTTCCTTTAACATTGTATCATACAATAAGGATGAATGGTCGTTGTTAGATAAGTAGTGATAGTAAATTATTTATTAATTAGTAATGTTGTGTAATAATTGAAATTTGTGCTCTTGTTTTTTTTGTAATGTTTTGTGTTGTTATACATTGGCTTTATAAAGATGTTAATTACAATTGTGTGTGAGATTTTGTGTTTTAAATTTTAAATGTTTCATTTGGATATTTCATGCCTGTAATTTTTTACTTACTCTAAATTGTGTGTGTTTTTTTGAGATGTGATATTTACTACTTCGGCCAAGAACAACCATTATCACAAGAAACATAAACTCAGAATGAATTCATCCAATATCGTGATAAAAAATATTATTTAAGAAAAATAGAAAAATCCTTTTCTATGTCTTTGTTGTGATAAAAATAATAATGAAGATGAAATTAATAAGTTTAAAACTCACTTAGGTGGAGATAATGGACAAGTTGAACAAAACAAAATTATAAACAAATATTTGTTTTCAAATGAAACAAATCATTGATAAATTAGATTAAAGAAAACAAACGTAAAATTGTTAAATCATTGATAAATTTTATATATGAACTTTACAAATTTGTTGCTTTTATTATCTTTTTTTTTATTTGTGCATGGCCCTAATGCTCCTAAAATTGCAAACATATTACAGAAGTTCAATGAGATAGAATTATATGTTTCTATTAGAAATATTATTTACACGGTAGCACATAATGTTTCAAACTATGTGATATATTAAAAAGAAATATTCATGTTGTTAGTTAGTGACTTGACTCATCTTTGATTTAATGCTTAATAATTTGAAAATTCATACAACCACTATATTAGGATTTTCAAATGTCACCAAAAAGTATTTGTATGGAGTTCTCAAGTTTCAAGCTAAGTTGACAAGTAAAACGAAAACATTCAAAAATATGAGTTAGATTTTGAGAGATACCATTATAAGTTATTTTAAGTATGTCCTTTCAAACACTTTCACTAATGTTTATGTTATGAAACAAGCTCAGATATATTGTAATTAAACTTCTATAAGTATCAAATTACAAAATCTTGAGATATGATCCATAGTCCATCTCAACTCAATGACACATTTTCTCAAAGTATTAACTTTCAAAAACTAACTCCTATTTTAAAAATCAATCTCCACTACATATCTCTCTTTAAGGACAAAGACTCTTAAGTGTATTAATTTATCCCATGTTTACCCATATGAATAATGGTGTGTTAATATGAAAGTTGCACATTTATTGCCTTTCATATTTGAGTGAGGTTTTACTAGCTTTCAATTTGACCCATGGTTCATGGACCAACCCCAACTCACTTCTAAAATAAGTCTTTTTTTTATTGGCCCCCTTGTTTGTAAATATTATGGAGTTTTCCCAAAAGATATTCCTACATTATTTCCAAAAAGAAAGTTATAATTTACATACACAGAGAACATGTGGTTAATTATCCTACACACAATTTATAATTAGTTGCAGTTGTGTTTGCATCAAAATTATGAAAACATTACTTGTACGGGGCAAGGTTTGAAGCTTTCAATGACCCTAAAAACTTGAAGTACCTTTATGATAAGAAATAACTAAACACGAGACATCGTAGATGTATAAAAAAAATTAGGATTCTGAATTTGAGTTGCAGTCACCTTGAGAAAGCAAACACTGTGTCAGATGCTGAGTCGAAAATCTATACATGCATATATGATGATGGTGAATGACTTGAATTTAATAGAATCATTCAAAGACTTGAACTTAGTTGTAAAACTAAGATTCAATAGTATATGCTTAGGAATGTTAAAAATCTAAAGTGGATTCTTGGAAGAAACAAAAAGAACTTAAGAAAGTGATTAGTTTTTGCAAGAAAAGTTGACAACGAGAGATAAAAGGAAATGAATATGAATTCTCCAAGGTTTCAAGTGAAATCATCATATTTAGAGATAGAATTTGAATATATTATGAGAAAAGTAATAAGGGAGGAAGTTCATAAAAGTAACTTAAGTATTCATCCTGATGCAATAAAGATGTATCAAAACTTAAAGAAAATGTTATGGTAATTTGGAATAAAAAGGTAGTGGTGGAGTTTGTTGCATGTTGTTTAATGTGTTAGAAAGCAAAAGAAGAACATAAAAAAACCCTTATGGGAAACTACAATCCTTAAATGTTCCAAAAATGGAAATAAGAATACATACATATATATATATATATATATATTGATTTTGTGACGTTTTCCAAAAACTATGTATGGTCATGATGTAATTTTGTGAATAGACTAACAAAATTTGTTCATTTTCTACCTATTAACGTTAGATTTTCCTTATACAAACTAACACATTTATATATAAAATAAATTATGAAGTTAAATGTGTACCTTAGAGTATAATTTCATATAAAGACTCTCGTTTAACCTATAGATTTTGGGATAATTTACAAATATCCTTAAGAACAAAAATTAGGCTTAGTTCAGCTTATCATGCTCAAACTAATGGACAATATGAAATGACTATCCAATCTTTAAAGAACTTATTGAGAGCATGTGTCTTATAACAACTTAGAAGTTGGGATCAATTTATACCACTAATAGAGTTTATTTATAACAACAATTTCCTCTCAAGCATATAAATGATCTTATATGAGACTCTATATGAAAAAATATGTAGAACATTGCTGTGTTGGTATGATAATGGAAAATCCTTAATTTTAGGTCCAAAGATAATTCAACAAGCAACTGATGAAATTAAAATGATCATGAAAAAAAATGAAAACTTCTAAAGATAAACATAATTTTTTTTTTATGACAAACAAATGAAACCTCTTGAGTTTGAAGAAGGGGATCATGTTTTCTTGAAAATTACACTCGTAACAAGGGTTGGTGACTCGAATCTAGAAAAAATTCACCCAAATTCATTGGTCATTATCATATCCTTAAACATATTGGTTTTATCACCTACCAAATTGTTTTGACTTTGAACATTTCAAAGCTTCCTAATTTCTTTAGTGTGTCCTAACTTCATAAATATAATCATGATCATCTTCATGCGGTAGAACTTGATATAGTACAACTACAATAAAATCTTACTTATGATATTTTTTTTAACGAAGATTGGAGATCGAAGGACTACACAACCTCAAGAAAATTACACACCTCTAGTAAAACAATTATAAAGTTATCAAGAAGAGAACGATATAAATTGGGAATTAAAATTTAATATGAGAGAAGGGTATCTCCATATCACTTTACAACCAAGTGAATTTTGGGGACAAAATTTCTAAAAAAAGGAAGTGATATAACTGTTGGAGATCCCACATCGACTAGAGATTAGAGCCTTTCATTGTATATAAGTGGGTGCAAACCTCAACCTTATGAGTCAGTTTTATGGGGTTGAGTTAGGCTTAAAGTCCACTTTCGTAATATGGTATCAGAGCCATTTCGAGCCTATCCTAGCGAGTATTTGTTGGGCATATCGTGCCACCCGCTATCGGGCCGCTATCGGACCACCCATAATATATAGTCTCATGCACGAGTTGGCAGTCTCGGCTCATTGTATATAAGTGGGTGCAAACCTCAACCTTATGAGTTGGTTTTATGGGATTGAGTTAGGCTTAAAGTCCATTTTGTAATAATAACATCGTCACTTTAAATATATTGATTAAGTAAAAGGAAAATTATTGAAATGAGTCTTATAATTTTATCCTAAATGTGTAAGAGAAAAAATAAGATTACATTTAATGCATGTAATAATAACTTGGAAATTTTGGCTTATAAATATATGAAATAAAATGAAAGATGAAAAAAAATAAGGAGAGGTAGAACACAACATATATATATATAGAGAGAGAGAAAGAGAGGGAAAGGGAGAGAGGGAGAATTTGAAACAAGAGAATTTACAAAAATTTAACATTATAGAAATACTTCTAGCTCTAATTTTAAGGTAAGAGGGAATGGGGTCAATTTTTATTATTTAATTCATCTTCCATTACACTCTATTTTTTTTATTATTAATTTATAAATATTTCATTTAATTTATTTTTAGTTATAAAATGATCTTATTTACTAAATTATAATTATGTCATTTAATCTCTAATGATGCACTTGTCTTGTTTATTAATATATAATTATGTCATTTAATCGATCTTCAACTTTGCATTGATCATCTTTATTAAATTTATGTTGACGTCATTTAATTTATTCTAATTACGATTGTATTTACTAAATTTATAATTATGTTATTTAATTTGTCTATAGTTACACATATTTATTAAATTTATAATTTTTTTATTTAATGTCCATTTATGCACTGGTCCTTACATTGTTTTTTGTTTTCATTAATTTATTTGCATGTAACCTAGTGACTCATATCTAATTATTTATTTAAAGTTATTCGGTTGATTCTTATTTTGTTTTGTTTTATTTCACACTCCATCATTTTCAAAATTCAAATAAATACACCTAAAGTAATAATAAAATAAAATAAAAGTAAAACTTTTTATTCAATCAACTTGGATAAAAGAAAGTTACATATCTTATTATTACTTATATGTTTTTTTATATATTTAAATGATATATATACATTATTGATATATATATATATATATACATTATTGATCAAAATAAATATGATGTATCTTAATAATCATCACGTTATGTGATTTTTGATGTCAACAGAGAAATAGTCATAGGTTTTGTTGCAATGAGTTGAGAACAAGCTAATGTATTAGTATGTATGTATAGGACGTCACAATTTTGTACAATGCGAGATGAAAAACAAGGACAATGGTGAGGTCTAAGAATGTATTTACTAAGTAGGTGTATATCTAGATCGTTTAAAATAGTCTATGGACTATTCATTAACCAAACTTTGAACCTATTTGATATTTGCTTAACTAAATTAAGGTTAGGTTGTGAGTATAAATCTCTAGTGTGGACTGATAAGTGACCAGTATTCTCGAGAAAAATAATTATGATTGTGCTAATATTTTTAACAAAAAATATTCAACTAATTAATTATTTCTGAAATAACTTTTGATGTTCATAATGAATCATCATGAGTGAAATATGGATCCATGTGATTGATAAATGAGATTGAGTGTTATAGTTATATGTCAAATCCTAAGCCCATATTGTTTGAATTGTATGTTAAGTTTATTATGAATGATATTTAAGACTTATTAAGACATCACTATTTTTTTGTGTTTTTATTTCATATTTATCATGGTACAAGTATAAGCAAAACATGCTCAACAAGAGTTGTTTGAAAATAAATCTAGATATATTATTTAAAATATTGACTCATGAAAAAACTTAATTTTAATATCCTTAAAAGATATTAAATATGTAAATAATCATTTTATTTTGATGTAGAACTATCGTCATTTTACAAAACTTAATATGTTTTTGTAATATACTAAAGTAATTATAAAGATGTAAAATATTTACACACATATATAAATATATATGAGGTTATGTTATGATTAATGTTATTTATAATAAAATCTTATTGCATGAAAAAAACCTACTCTAATTTTCTAATTAAATAACAATTATTTATACAATAGTTGAGGTGTTACATCTCACTCAACTCAATCTGACTTGACTCATCCTAATTTAGGTCTGACTCGACTTTGCTCGAGGTGGACCCCACTCAACTTAGTTTAACGTGGGTCTAACATAACTTTACTCGAGATGGACCCAAATTAACTCAACTCAATATGGGCCCAACTAGACTTAACTTGAGGTGTGTCTGACTCAATCAACCTTGTATGTGGTGGACTTAACTTTTCCTAAGATGGCCCCTACTCAATTCGACCTGAGGTGGATTTGAAATAACTTAACCTGAGGTGGGCCCAACTTGACACAAATAAACAAGGGCCCAACATGGACCTGACTCAACTTGACTTGACGCGGACCTAACTCAACTCAACTTGACATGCATATAACTCAACTCGGCTTAAGGTGGACCAACTCAACTCAACTTAACTCAACTTGTTATACTAAATAATCTATTTTTTTGTTTTAATATATAATATCAACAAGAAAAAATAAAAAGCAAAATTAAATATTTATAGGTTATTTAATATAAATTAATACGATACTTTGAACAATTTTTTATGATAAAATTTACTATTAAAAAGTAGATTTAAGTATCGTTTAATTTTTTTAAAAAATATTACATAAGATAAAGTTTGTAATCATTTATCATAATTTTGAACATCACTTACATACACTACATTTTAGTTATATATATAAACGATATAATTTTTTTAATATTATTAATCTACCTTTAGTTTTTTTAATCTTTATCATTAAAAACCTACTTAAACAATGAATACTAACAATAAAAAGTAAGGAGGAAAAAATACCTACTTTAACCAAGCACAAATATTTAGGGTTTAGGGTTTTTAATAGGACCAATGTGTCTCAATTTGATATCCATCTTGCTAATTTTTTTTTTATATATTTACATGAAAAAAGCAAATACTTTTTTTTTATATCCATCTTACTTATTTTTAAAATAAAAAAATTAAATATATACATAAAAAATTTAATTTTACTTTTGATCGAATGAATAATTATTTAGTAAAAATGAAAACAAAAAAAATTCATCCTATATATTTTAAAATAAATAATTATTTTAAAAACACTTATTATAAGTTAAAATATTAAAGTGTCTCCGTGAACACAAGAAGCTGAACAAAGGCAGAGATTAAAACGGAACGTTTCAAGAGAAGCAGTGTTTCAGTGGTTAGGTCTTCTGCAACCTTCACACACTGCAATTTCTAATTGTAATGCTACTCTGAAGTCGCTTTGCTATTCCCATTATCCCTCTTCACTTCCACACGCATCAATTTCCAACCATGACGGGTATTTCTTGAATCTTAATCTTTCTACTTTTTTCCCTCTTTCTAGTTTTTCATTTGCAATTTCATGATATTTTTTAACTTTATTATATGGGTTTGGTTGCAAATTGATTATTCTATTATGTTTGGACTCTGGGTAATTTCCCAATAGCGTTAATCAAGACTTATATGTTGTTGTGCTTTGTTACGCAGACTTCAAACAAGAACAAGATATGGAGATTGAAGCATTAGAAGCCATACTTATGGATGAATTCAAAGGTTTGTTTTTATATGAATGGCATTTTGTATATGCCAATTTACTTGTCATTCGGTTTTTCCACTGAGAAAAAGGGCTTTATTTTTTGTTTGACATTCCATGGTAGAAATACACTCTGGTGAAAGTGGCTTAAGTACTTCCAATCGGTGCTTCCAAATAAAGGTTGTTGCGCAGGTAATGTTCCTCCTTCTTTTAGTGTGGTTTATCATGGTTTGCCTTTTTATGTACTTTTTGTAAGTCTGAAGGATTGGTTTGTAACAGAACACAGTGGTTTTGTTTGATTCATACTCCATATAGCTGGCCTCATTCTTACCCTATTGGAAAGTGCCTATGTTGTTGAAATCTATGGCATGATAATCATGATAGTTCCTCTTATGCAGCTTATTTATGATGGAGACATTTGGTGTTTTATGTTACTCTAATCCATATAATTGGAATAGTAGTTTACTTTTCTTTTTCTATTTTTTGAAATTCTTTTGTTGTTGAGAAGAGAGGAGAAGATGTGCACACTGATAACACTCACTGAAATTAGTTGGAATAATATGAATGTCCTCTTTTGGTTAAATGTAGCTTGTTGTGCAAAGTTTGCTGTAGTTTTAGCCTTAGGAGATTTAGAAGTTGGGTTTATTTCCACTTCTCCCCGACTGATGCAATGTACGTAGGGAACTGAGACGTCTTCCCAATCAAATAACTTAGCAAAAATTACCCTTATATTTATCTCAATATTATTCTTTTGTACAGGATGATGATACTGATGGGCCAATAACTAATCCAGGTTTACTTTTTCTTTCTCTTTAGTATCTTTTCTTTTCCATGTTGGTGTTCAGTTTGACTGAACACGTACTTTAGATTTTGGAATATCTTGTTTTTCTTCCCAAGATATTGCTTTAGTTTTGGAGATTATTTACTGCATAATGTATGAAGGACGCATTTGATATTTTTGTTTCAGCTCAACTGGCTTTGATCTTTTCACACACAGAAAGATATCCCGATGAACCTCCCCTTTTAAATTTGAAAAGGTTAGTATTGCTATTATAATTGTGTAATATTTATTGTATTTTTTGTTTGTCTGTCCAGTTAATTTCATGCGCATTATAATGTTTTTGTTTCATTTTTTTAAACACTAACATTGTGACATGGTTTTATTTCATCTATACTAACAGTTTGCAAGGAATACATACTGAAGATCTAAGGATTTTGAAAGAAAAACTTCTACAAGAGGTAGTCTTTTGCAATGCAGTTTTGTTATTTAATGTTTGGTCAGATATGGTCTGTGTGCTATTCTTGCATTGATTGTTATTCAGATTGGAAGACATCTTAATAGCCACTCTAAATTTAATATGTTTGCCGTCATTTGTGCATTTTCATGTTGCACAAGAACTGATGGTTATGAAACTCTAGATTTTCGGTGGGTTCTGGCTAGGTTATGTATATTTTGATGCAAAACTTGTGTTCCACAGGCTTCTGAAAATCTTGGTATGGCTATGATATACACACTTGTTACCTCAGCAAAAGAATGGCTGTCTGACCGGTTTTGTCAAGACTCTGTTGATGACAGTACTGAAGCAGAAGAGGCAGCCAAAGATGATGTAAGACTGTAGTCTATTTTGTAAATTTCTTTCAAAATTTTAGTTAGTGTACAGTGTACTTAAATTGAATTATTTTTAGAGACTATTTCAATTATCAATTATAGATATATTCTATTATTATTATACTCAATTTTAGGAAATGAGTTTTAGTTTTGGATCGTTGGATATGTTGGGTGAAAGGTAGTTTTAAGATAATCTATTTCATTTGGATTGTTTTTTTAAAGTAAAATTACGAAAAATTTGGTATGAACTAGGAAGTGATTTGTATGAGTTGGCTCTGCATCAATTCGATTGTTGGTGTTAAATGGGAAAACATTAAATAACAAAACTTATTTGGATGGTGTATGTTAACATTATATGGAATGACACTTAAGCTAATACGTGTAGAGTGGTGAAGATTCTTGACAGGATATCAATGTGAGAGAATGGTAATTTTATCCCTTTAAACACTAATGATGGAGAGGGGGATTCTATCCTTCAAATGGATTTGGATCCTTTAATGTGAAAAATGAAAGGGGAATGACTAGCTGGTGTGGTGATGCAAGGAGCTTGAGTCTTGTAATGACTAGCCGAGACATTGAACACCCTTTTAAAGTGGAGTCTGCCCTGCCTCTCTTAATTGCCTGGCTTTAAGGAATGAGTTTTCCTTTACATTAAGTTGGTATGGTATCAAAGCTCAGTTTTTCTGCCCACGAGTGTGGGTGGACTCTCTTTTCAACCATATAGGACTTATGCAGGCAGTCAATTATGAGACACACAACTCCCATGCATGATAGAGTCTTTTCCCTCCTAGCAACCTGACATTCGGGAATGGGCCTCTCTTAGACATATTGGGGGTCCACCCTAATTCTTCTGTTGCCCACGACATACAGAATTTACCCATTTAGTATTGGAAGGGAATATAACCCCTTAAGATAGATGTATGGGCTCATGAGCTGACTTGTACTTTCAGGAAATATAATTGCTAAAAGCTTTAGTTGTATGTAAATATTATAGTTCCTAAATACCTAAGATCAGCTGCATGGAATATGCTTTCTTTGAATACCATGTCTCCTGAAAACATAAGCTATTGGGTTAGGTGGAGGCTCTTGAATTTTTTTATTTTTTACATCTCTGGCATATCCTCTTGCAGAAAGTCCTTGGGCTCTGAGCATGGGCGCTGCATAGCATCTTAACCCAAGATTAGAGCTATATACATTGAATATTAATAAAGACTATAAATGAGATTGCTACAAACCTACAATTTGAAGATAAATTTTAAAAACATAAAAATGAACTTCCACAGACGAAATAAAATAAAATAAGAAAGTTATCGAGGTATAATTCTTATTGTCCCTAAAACGTTTTAAAATTATTATTATTATTGTTACACGCTGACTATATTTTTAATTACTTAGGCTAATGTATGCTTCATGCATTGTATCCTATACTTGAGAATTTGCTCTATCCCAGTTATTAAACTTACAATTCATGGTTCATTAATTAATGAGTAATGCTAACAAGATCACTGTTACTGAATGTTATGCTATCTCCAATAATACTTGTACCTTACTGCACCTGTTTTGATGTTTAATTTTTTAATCATATTGATTTGATCAGTGAAAGCCATTATTTTAGCTTAGATGCCTAGTAGCTTCGTATGTTTTTTACTATGAAGGAAAATAATAATTTTCTCTATAATAATTTGGGTTCAATAACCACTAGTGTTCATTTCCTCCTTTGGGATTGTGACAAAAGTTTTCCCACTAGTTTGCCCTTAGTAAATGATCACGTAGAATTATAGACTAGACATTCATTTTTTTTATTATAATTACTTGTCCATTAATGTTTTCTAAAGGATTGTCCTGTACTTCTTAATTATCATATTAGTTATTGCAGTAGCTCTGGATTCATTTTAAGATGACGCATTTCCTCTGCAATATATTTTTTTTATAATTTTATGCATTTGCCTATGAAATTGTGTTTTAAAAGCTCCCTGATAATTTTATCTATCCAACATTTTAGATAGTGATACCTCACGGAGAACCAGTTACTGTTGAAACATTTTTGGCATGGAGAGAAAGGTTTGAAGCAGAACTAGCATTGGAACGAGCCAAGTAAGCTCCTTTTAGTTTTTTAAATCTCTTAATATCCAAATTTTTTGAAAGACAGGTTTTCTGTTGACTAATCAATCTTCTTCACAAGTCCATTTAACGATACCTAATTCATGATTATCTGTGGGGGTAGAGGTTTTAAATTTATGTATCATGTTTATAGCCGGAAGAAGACAAGGGAAAGATAATGGAGGTGGGTGTATTATAAATTTGAAATGCCAATTTGTTTCAATTTCAGGCTAATGCCCGAATCTGTGCTAACAGCTCCTAAGGAAAAGAAGCTTGGTGGTAGACAATGGTTTGAAAGTGGAAGAGCGGTACCTTCTTTTCCTAACTATTCTTATTCCTACCTTGGTGTCCTAAATTAATATTTTTTGTGTTAAACTTTCTACAGCTCAAGTGAATTTGGTACTTGCTACTAAACTAAACCATTAACCTGAGATTGTTTTATATTTAATTAAAAAGAAACCGTAACTTGGAATTGATAATGTCTGAGAAAAGGTCCATGGGCTATAAAATATATATTCCTAAAATTCGTTAGAAAATGGTAGAATTGAGATAATTATTACAAAGTTTAAGTTGTAAAATTGATCACTGGTGGCCTGGTTACCTCTAGTTCACTTCATTCAAAATTCAACCACAGTAGTGGTTAATACATCCTGGTTGTTGAAGATAATCATCCAAGGTTCCTTATTAATGAATCTTGACCAAGAGTAATTGATAACATAAATAATTCTCTTAAAATTCCATCAACCATTGCACTTGGTTAATGGATCATGTTTCTTAAAATCTAATTTGTATTATAATTCTCTTAAATTTTATGAACACATAAATATACCTGCTATTTTTGTTCATTCACAGAAAGGAGTGGCTGCTGCTGTCAACGAGGAATCTGATGTGGAGGATGAGGAAGACATTGACTTTGATGAAGATGATTTTGAAGGTACACTTCTTGTTCTTTCTGTCTCTTTGAAACAAATCCTCTAATTCTGTAAGTGTTCTGTGTTTGTCTCGGCAGATGACGAAGAGGAGGATATGCTTGAGCATTATCTGGCTGAAAAAACTGATTCTTCCAGCAAAGCTAGTTAAATTGAATATGTTGCATACCCGGCAGAGTTTTATAGTTTGCATATCTGGCAGAGTTTTACAGGTTGCTCTCATTCTGAGGGAGAGGGACTTTCTGCCATCTTTCTAGGAGTGGGTGATTTGGTTTATGATATTATCAGGTACAATGCAGAAGTGTTTGATGTATGATGTTCTATTTCTCTTGAGCACCGTTTCATATAAAAGAAATGCTTTTTGTTTGTATCATCATCCTTAAATTGTATGAAATCTTTATAACTCAGTTTGAAGTAGAAGAAATAAGATAAATTTGTTTGAACGTGAATGTGTGGAATTTTGTTTTCATTTTTCTCCTTACGGTTGTATATCATGAATGAAATACGAACTTCTAGATGAGTAAGAATTTTTTCTGGCATTCCAGGGGCTATAAATATTAAAGAAAACACCACAAGTAATAAATAAAATAATATAATTTATTCAGGTATCTAATATCTCATCATATTTATCAAAAACATGATTTAAATGGAAGTTATGTAACTTTGTATAAAAGGAACTTTAGGCTTAAACTTATTGTCATAATTGTAACTTGTGTACATGGAACGGAGCAAGAAATAAAGTTCTCGAAAACAAATAGAAAGAAATCTTTTTTCAAATAGCAGAAAGTTAAATATTATTCTACTGATTATGATTTTTTTTTTATTGGCAAAGGTGTAGTATACAAAAGTTTAAAAGCAAAAAACCAAATTACACCAAACTTTACCAAAAACCAGGATTACTTCATTCGAATTTGTGTTGAATGCATTTTGAAATATTTGCCTTTGAGTATAAATATTACTGCACAGTATGAGAGATATTGGATCAGAATTCAGAAAAGGAAGAAAGACAAATTTTCTTAGAAATTTTACGTGGGTTGCTTCGATTATCAGACTTCAAATTCGACGACCTTCAATATTTTGCATTCTTCACTTTCCACTCTACTCATTTTTTTTTTATTCTATAAATTAGGTCTTATCAAGGAATAAACTGTTATATAAATTGGTAGTTCATTTATATTTTATGTTTCAGATGTGTAAATATTCATTACCTATGTTTTAGAGCTCCTTTTTTGCACACTTTATGTGCTTTGAAGTTTCTTCAATTGTTGATGGTAATAAAACTAAACGCAATGAATTATTTTACTATGAGTGATCAATTGTTCCATAATTTTGACATTTATTCTTCCTTATTGTTTTAACTAATTTGTTTCAAAAAAATTCTTTTATTTTTTTATACTTAACAGAATTGGTAGCAACCAATTATCTAATACATTTTTTAAACACATTTGTATCATTGGTTAAAATTTATTAAAAACTACAAAATAAAAAAAACTCTTTTAAGTACGCATATCATCAGTTAAAATTTATTTAAACTACAAAATCAAGAAAGTGTTACATAGTGTATGGATAGTATTTTTCTTTATTTTTTATAAGAATATTAAATGGGCTAACAAAGTATAGAACATGAAAGTATAAACAAAAATGTTCGTAAAGTTAATTGAAAACGGTGAAATGTTCTTTTTTCAATGAAAAGGAAATAGTTAAAATTTAGCATCCAAAATCAATTGCTAATAACAAGAAAACAACAAATGACCTTAAAAACTAACCACCCATATTGAATTTATACTAAGGTATTCGATTGGTAAGTTCAATAAAGAAAAATGTCTGGAAAAAAACTTTGAAATACATATTATAAACAAAACTGATGTGACCATCCTTCTCATTTGACTGATTTTCTCACTTCAATGTCAATTTTCAAAGCTAAGCTTTTATTTCAAATCTCAATGTCCAAATATTTCTCAAGCCGGAATTAAATAGCCAAGGACAATTTCTCCTTTCCCTTGGCAATAATAAAGATGCATTTTCTGTTGTTAAACTAAAGTTTATCCTCTAAATTCTTTTAAGTCTAATTTTTCTTACATTTGATTACATATTTTACAAGGAAACATGCTTTGGCAATAGTGTGTCACCTATCATTGACAACTTACACTAGCATCAGCAATGATTTGGACTATTCTTTGGACTATTCTGTGAATGCAGATTTCCAACCATGGTGCCAATTGCAAACATCAATATTTGGATGCATTCAAAACTTTGCAATATAAACTTCTATATAGAACCTTGATCAGTCATGGCTTGGGCAATGGTTAGAAAGGCAGAAATGACTGCTCCATGCACCAGAGCCCTGGCATAACAACAAGCATATAATAAACATTAACTGCAGCACCATATTTGGAAGAAAGACATTTCAAGATGAATGATCATTCAAACAAATTCATTGCTAGAATCTACAGTTACCATTACAATTTTATGGTATACACAAATGCATTTTACTTTTTTTTTTTTTTATAAAAGGTCAATACAAGGATGGTTAATATAGTCCTGTCATGTTTTTTTTTTCCTTTTCTTTTATAATTGAAAAACATTGAATCTCACACATGCTATCCTGTTCATTGAAGAATAAACTTGGTCAAGAACGTGTCTTGCAAGAATATCAAAGTGTGATTTTCTTTGCCATTGCTCATATTGCTCAATACAAAGAACACAAGACAGAGCTTCATATAGGAAATCGAATATTTTTTTTTATAATACAGGAAGATGGCAAATTGAAAGAGGGTAGAAGAAAGGTAGCAGCTTTCATCATTGTTGTAATGTTACTGAAAGAAAAACTTACTCAGGGCTTTCTTTTTGATAACCAAAATCAGTTGCAGCTTTGATAGCTCTCTGATAAGTCTGTTTCATTGCTTCCTGCCCAAAGAAACAAGAAATTTGACGAGTTGGTATGAAAACAGTATGTGGCTAAAGCTGAAGTGTGAAAGAAAAAATATTAAACATTGATAACTCAATTTCCACTTAAGCTATATGTCAAATTTAATCTGGCACCAGTCATAACATACTTGATGTGCCGCATGTACACAATAATTGTCAAACTCCCAGCTCAAAAACAAAAAACCACAAATACATCCACACATATACACAACACACATCATAATGTATTCCTTTGCACATAATAAACGTAACCGAGTTCATGTAAATTGTATAATTCTTTTCAAAAAGAGTGGAAGAATGAGCTCAATTCAGTTTGAATAGGAAGAGTAAATAAGAGTATTGCATGCAACAAAGATAATAACAAACGTAGCAACCATTTACTATTCTTAAAAGGAAAACAATATAATTTGTAAAAGCAATTTCACAATACTACCTGCAATTTAGATTCAAAGTCCTCTGGTGACCAGTGCATCAAACTGCATTCATGATTCAGTTCAAGTTCTCCAGCTACAACCTGAAGACAAGGAAAACAGATGATTAAAGAAAGGTCAATCCAAATGTCCTGTCAAATGTTGATGTTGAAATTGAATCTTCAATAAGTTGAACAGAAGACCAATTAAATGATGTTAACCAATCCAACATAAGCTTTCTATCAGAGTTCCAATTTGATATTTTATATGGTTAAATGATTAATGTTAATAGTTAAAATAAGCCTATTCAGGAACAGCTTAACTAGAGATTCTAATAATTCGATTGAGTTGTTCATGTAATTGCTTTTGTTTAGGGTTTAGGGGAGAATATATATGCAATAATTTTAATCTCACCCCTCCAGCACCAGCAGCCATTGCAGGAGCAATGAGAACACTAGCTTTTCTGAAAATCTGAACTGCCTCGGGGGTACAAGGCATGTTTGAACCTGGGATTCAAATTGAACAAGTAGCTTCCATTAGTATATATATACGAGAAAGAAGAGGGAGAGTGTTGGGGGTTGGGGGGGAGCCATATATGTCGGAACTTAGAAGAACAACTACCTTCTACTAGTATACGACAACCTGAATTAACCAAATTAATGGCATCAGATTGATCAATTTCATTATGTGAAGCACAAGCAAATGCAACATCACACCTTTCATTCCACGGTTTTGCTTCATCATAATACTTGGACCGAGCATAGGTTTTTGAATAGTCTCTACATATTGTCAATTTATGAACAGGTAAAATTATATATTGTAGCAAGCATAAACAGACAACAGAAATGATACAAACCGCAAACTTCTTTGCTGAGCTTTGATGTCTCTCAGAAATGATATTTTTATGTAGTCAAATCCATCCTCATCAACCAAATATCCTCTGGAATCTGACAAATGCCTTTGTTAAAAAAATACTCCTTGACCAGGATAATACACAAAGGTAACCAAAATGTATGAGAACTATAGATTCAATTACTACAATTCTTAATGATGATCTATATATAAAGATGAAAACTTATGTAATAACAAAGCACAGATTTTCATTCTTGCCAGAATAAAAGAATACAGACACAGCATCTTAGAAGATGTAGTAGCCCCATTATATTCAAAATTACCTGATACTGAAATGGGGAGAGCACCATAAGCAATTAGCTTCTCCAAAACATGCATTGCAATCTTTCCAGAGCCGCTCACAACACATCTACAGGAAATTATAAATTAGAAGAGTATTACAGGATCACAAATGAGTGGAAACCAATTAGGAAGCAACAAATTTCACAACAGATAATTGTCTTAAAAAGAATCTAATAAGTTAAAAAATTAAATTATTGAAAATGAGAGTTTTCAAGTTTCTAACATAGGTGAGGATTGCATCGCACTTATATATTATAGTTAGGTTTTATTTCTAGTCGATGAAAGATTTCCAACACAAACTCTCACGCCGAGAAATGAATGAGATTAGATATTTATGGATAATCTAATAGAAGTTTGATAACAATGACATCGTAGTAAGTGAGTTTATGCCTAACTCAATCTCACAAAACTGAATTGTAAGGTGAGGATTGCACCTCACTTATATATTATAATTCGGCCGTATTGAGTCGATGTGAAATCTCCAACATAAACAACAACAACATTTATGAAATGGTCTTAATTAAAATATAAACCTTAATCCTTTAAGTTCTTTATTCATGTCAGCAAGCATGAGCTGGGCAAAGAAAACCTGCAGAAGAATGACAAACTTGTGAAAAATTTAATAATTTGAAACTATAGATGCAGAACTTTTTTATGATGATCTTCTAGGCTATAATGGACTTCCATGTTACATGCTCTTTGATCAGATATGTGGAGTTGCCTTATATGACATTGGAAGCAATAGTGGTTAGATTAGAGATTCTCTTTTTTTAATTGAACAAGGATATGCATAACAATATGACAGGACGTGCTGCAAAGTTTATCTCATAAAGAGATACCAAAAAAAGGGAGATAAAATGGAAGGCTACCATAGAGCTCATTTCATACATAATCACTCGAAATTTCATATCCCACCATATGCCCACAGAGATCAAGAATTACAAATTGAATTACCAGTCCATAGCCAGTAGCTTCAGGTCGAAGACTGGAGCCAGACCAAAATATCCTGGGCCCTGTAAAACTTCCCTGCACAAGTGAAGGATACATATGAAAATTACCCAAATAAAAAAAATTCTTCTATGTCAATATTCGTAACAGTCTTAAGCTAAGCACACAAGCTTATAACAACAGAAGTTAAGAAATAAAAAAAACAGCCATGTGGTCGGTCAAGATTCAAGCTAGAACTTAAAAGTAAAGAAGAAAAAAATACTACAATAAAATGAAGGGCACATGTCCATGTGACGGATGGAGAAAAGAGAAAGCTACATCGGAGAGAAAACATAACAAAAAGGTAGAACAAGGTGTCAATTCACCAGAAAGACAGAAACAACACCAGAACTGTTATCAGGGCTGAGTTTCCATAAGAACGTATTTTCCAAAATCAAGGAGCTCTTTGCCCACAATGCTGTTAAAAATAGCCATTCTTATTAAAGCAAACCCTATCTCTCAGACTCTAAAATACCAAAAAAGAAAAACAAAAATAGAACTAATGTCCCACAAAGACAAGGGCAGTGAGGGAATTTTCTTTATGTCAACAGTAGCAGGCACAGTGGCCACAAATTTCAAGGATGAAGACCGCAATTCATAGCTGTGACTCCTGCTAGGCTGCTGCTACATAAAAATGCTCGACTATATGTTTGGATAGCATTCTACATGACTATTGTGCCACCATAGGGAGCTATTAACAACTACGGTGTGGTAGTTACATGAATCAAACAATGTCCTAATTTTGTATCATAAATCATGCGTATAAATAATTCTTCTAGATGCTTTTGACCACAATTGTTTCATAATCTCCCTCTGCCACTAGAGATTAGGCCATTCTCCATCATATTTACTCTCCTAACTAGGGCTTCTGTAGACCTTCTCCACACATGCCCAACCCTAACCATAAGGACATCAACAGATTCTCTAAAGGATGGGAAAAATTAAGGGAAAAATAAAATAAAGCAGATCTACATCATTGTACTTCAAAAGAGATAAGCTATACAAAATATGTAGACAATAATACTTACTCTAGGTTTGCAAATGTAAAATGCATGTCTTTGAGTTTGTCTACCTATTCACTTTTCCCTTGGTCAATGGGATTTATTCGATTGACATTTTACATGCATCACGCAATTCAGATGTGAGGGATAAACATGCAGGGGAAAATATATAAGAAAAAAGGGGAAATATTTATATTTACAGCAAATAGTTTGTTAGGGTTTGAGATTGTATGCATTACCTGAAAATGACCAGCTAGACGTCTATACTGTCCAAAAAGATACCCCATTTCTCGAGTACCAACGCCCATTTCCTCTGATGGAAGGTCCTAATAGACATTCATCACAAGAATATATACATGAAATGGGCCTTGGACACGAAACAATTAAAAGATGTAGAAAAATAATATGCTTTCAGTTACCTTGTCAGGCCCTAGGTAGCGATACATCTCACTCATGAAACTTTGGCAAAATCTCATAATCTGCTAACTTATCAAAGTGGCATTCAGTAATTATAAAACTACTAGAAATCAAATTGAATTATTTGATAAATTCACCTCATTATCACTTTTTCCTTTTGGATCAAAATCACTTCCACCAGCTGCTCCTCCTAATTTATATGGCGATAAGGCATTCTTTAAAGTCTGCAGAGAAGGTTGTATTGTATAAACTAAAAGTGGACCAAATAAAAAATGCAGCTCAGAATCTAGATACTTAACTTCGGCTGATATGTGTGTGAATCACAGTATATTTGTCAAATTTAAAAAACAAAGGCTTAGAGATATACATAATTACTCAACTAAACTCTACACCTTATTACGAGAAAAAATTAATATTTTGAATGAATGCAGGTTTTCTGTCTCAATCATTATATCTCCTTACATAAAGTACATAGACCACACAGGATCTATTCATGTTAGAAATATTTCGAACATCTTGCCAACCTTTATATTAGGAAATATTTTAGAGGTATGGCTTATAGTACTGATTTTCACATTTTTAATTTACTGCCTCCAATTATATTAGGCAGATATGAAATTGGAAGGTTTGCTTATCAATTGCACATAAACAGCATAACACATTGGTAGAAGAAATCAAACCACATACATAAAATAAATCAAACACATGCATCCTATGTTAGTATAATAAGTACCAACAAATCTTAGGCATCTAAGATATCCTCGTCCCAAAAGCCACCCTTACAGAGGATCTAAAAGAACTCCAACACTGACCCTGCCCCCCCGGTATTCTTTTGTATACTCTCACTATGTTCTTTTTACTATCATTCTGGCATTTATTCTCTCTGTCGCTCTCTCTTTCTCTCTCATTGTTTTTCTCCTATGCCCTTCAATTCTATATGGACATGCGCATATGAAAGCACTCGTATTTGCTTATTTATTCTCTAATTTTTTATGTGTTTTTTCTCTTAAAATCAGAAAAACAGACTAGTACTACACCCTAAAATTGACACTACATAATGTTAAAAGAATAATAATTAAAGAAAAAGGTGGGTTCTACCATGGTGATGAAATGTAAAAAGTATGCATTTAAAATACAGCCCAAATGTAGCAGATTAAGGCTTACATAGATTCCCCCCACCTTGTCCACCCAAAAAAATGGAAGAAAATCTTTTGCACACGATGTGCATTCTTGTTGACAAATAGCTTAAAGGATTAAAAAAGAAGTATATAAGCTTCCAATTCATGGAAAAAAATGTGACGGCATTAAAAAAGGCTTAATTCTGCAAGATTTAAGTCATACTTATAAGAAATAATGTTATATATGAATACCAAAAATACTCATAATACCTGTTCAAAACCAAGGAACTTGGCAATACTTAAATTCATTGATGGATGAAAACGAATACCACCCCTACATGGACCCATTGACTGGTTAAATTGTACCCTAAAGCCCCGATTTACATGTGTCTCACCCCTATCATCCACCCACGAAACTCGAAAAACAATCATTCGTTCAGGTTCCAACAAGCGCTCCATGATGTTAACATAACTGAAACATGAGAATATTCATGAGATGCATCCAAAACTAAAGGAATGACTTTGTCATTTGTTGATAGATAAATACATAATTATGGCCTGGAATAAAAGCACACCGAGAATTTTTTGCTATGACTCTTTCAAGGGCTTGAACTGCCTCCTGGACTGCCTGAATGAATTCTACCTCATGAGGATCCCTTTTTAGTGTAGCTTCAAGTATTGATCCTGCTGTTTTTGACATGGCAAGTTCAATTATAGAATTGTCAGGCAATATCCAAAAACATAAGCACCATTATAAGAAAGAAGACAACTTCTTATCAACTCAACATGTATCAATTTCAATAAATTGAATATATCAATTGTAAAATAGAAATTCTATCCTACAGAACAACAGAAATGAACTAAAATTTGCCAGAGTAATGACAATCTGAAGCTTGACTCTTCAGTATCAAGAAAGTATAGAAAAAACTCAAATAAGAACCGGAAGAATCTTTATTATTTACGTATTCAGATCTGAGAATAAGGACCAGATCCAGAGTATGTAGCACTGTTTAAGTATAAATGAGGAACTTACAAAATTGATCAGTGAGGCAGATTCCTATCATCTTATAAAATTGATCAACTGCATCTTTCGTAAGATGAATTGGTAAAAGAAAAGCAAATGATATAATTCAACTATTATAAAACACAGTATACAACCATCAACGTTTTCATAGATAGTGCTCAAAAAATTATCTGCTCATGCCAGATAATATAGGATGCTGAGATGGCCAACCTTTTACATAAACAGGCTTGTCAACCACAATTTTATCTTTGGAGGCCATTTGAAGACGAAGAGCCTCTTTGTGAAGCAAACTGTTATTGTGTTCTTCAAGAGCACTCATTTGCATATTACGACTGCCCTCATTCCCATAAGGATTTCTTCTATGCTTCCGTCCATACTCCCTGCAGACAGAGCAGAAAATCCTAGGTGTCCCATCCTTCATATCTACAAAAGCCCATTTATAGGTGTCTGCCCATTCTTCTCTCCATCTTTTAACAACTTTTTTCTTCCTTTTCACCTGTTGGTTTTTGGACATGTCTTGAGCATCATTAGAAAGCTGAGAAACCATCCCCATTTGCTTGCTCTCACCATGTTCTTCAGCGGAAGATTCCCGCATTGGTGCACCAATTAGAGTAGCGTTACCAAATGAAGGGTCATCATCCCCAGGTCCAATTTCTAAATCAATCTCCTCACCAAGCTCTCTCACAACCAAACTATGCCTCTGGCTCTGCTGAATCGAAGTCATATCATCCATTACAGAATTCATCCCTACTACTCCACTGGTTGGCAACAACATTCAGCATGACAGCCCTCAAACCGAATTTTAAATTATTTGCTTTCTGCAAAACATATACATCAAATCACCAACTTACCTATTTTAGAATTAATGGAACAAACAAACAAACAAAACTCTACAAGATAAACACATGTCTGAATTGGTTGGCTCAATTAAGTTGGACTAGACACAGAATACATAAACTAACCTACCACTCGAATAGACATCAAAACAGTGGCACTATCTAGGCCAGTCTTGAGTTCTTCAAAACAACAATTCCCAAAATCTCAAACATGAACATCATTTCTAGTACTCATACAACATTTACATTGAATAAACTCCCTCAACCCAATTCTAGCTAGCACCCATCTGAACTAACAATCATTTAGACCCCAAGGCACAGAATAAACCTCAGAATCCTCACAAGCACAAAACACCAGTGTCCACAAACTCCACACTTGATGGAGTAAAAATGTTTTTTTTCCAACAACCAACAAATGATAATTAAATTTGCAGAAATACCCAGAAGTTGAATTTGACCGCTGAGCTCGAATACCTTAAGAAATTGAACCAAAGTAATAAACTAGAAAAACCGAGGTTTTGAGCATCTCGTGGTCGGAGTAAGATCAGAGAGGGGAGATTGGAGCAGTAAAAGGAGGAAACTTTAATTCGAAATTGAGGTTAAAGAGTGGAGTGTGATGGTTTGTGGAACAAAAACATAGTTGGGGAGTTTAATGATTGTTTCTGGAACTGTTTGTTTTGTTAGGTATTTCAGAAATCGAAGAAAGTGGGGGCACTCAAGAGTGACGAGGATGAATATTTTTTCAGAAATGTTTTTTTTACGGAAATAATTTTCACATATATTTTTTCAGATTATTAAATTTTCAATGTTTTTATTTACTATAGTCAATATTTATTATTTAAAATAAATTAATTTATCTTCAAAATAAGAAAAATATTTTCTCCTCAAACTGAGTATTTTATAGTGTAATGAAGAAAAACAAAATTGCGTAGTTTCTAAAAACAATTGTAGGTTAATTTCTTTTAGTTAAAAATATTATTTTATAAAAATAATTTTTTGCGTTTTAAAATGTGAGAATAACTAGACAGCTTTGAACTAATAATTGTATTCCACAAAATGCAAGATTCCTATTTTAATTTTAATGAAATAATTATCTAAAATGATTTCAAGTTATTATGACTCATAATGATTCAAAACATGATAATTAAATAGAAAGTTTCTTAATATCCCGTTTTAAAAAAAATTAATTAATTAGTTGCACATGATATCCAGAATATTATTTTTATTTTACTTTCTTTCATTAACTAAAATTTATTTAAAACCATTAATTAAATAAAGTGTGACATCTATAAAAAAATATGATTTTTATTAAGTTAAAAAAATTATCTTGAGAAGATATATTGCTTTAAGAGAATTAAATTTAAGGAATGTAGATTTTATTTATCATATTTTAGTTAAATTTGAATATTTTTAATTAACCTATTATTAAGAAAATTGTTTTATTTTATATTTATTAATTGAGTATCTGTTATTTGATTTTGTTGTTAACTGTATTTTCCTTTCGTGTCTTAACATAATTAAGTTTTAACTCCATGATCAATCTGATAATTTCAATTGATTTTTAAGTAAATTTATGTTTTATTGAGAGTTCAAAATGTTTATATTTTTTAATTGACTTTCTATTAAAATTTTGTTTTATTAAGTATTCAAAATCTTTATATTTTTTTCAATTGAGTCTCTAACATAAACTAGAGGGACATGACAATTTGATTTTATAATCTCAAAAACTTTAATTATCCTTTCTAAATAATATTGTTTAAGTATCTCCACATGGTTAATTTGATTTTTATTTTAATATTTTATTTTAAAAATTAAACAATATTATTAAAGATATTTAGGATTCTAGGTATTCATTTTTATTGTTGTTTTTACATGTATAAATAATTTATTGTTAAGACTTATTATGAATATCGAAGATCATTAGAGTGTCTTTTGCATAGTCTAATGATATCACTTCATGATTTAGATATTCTTTAGCTAGCATATAACAAATATTGGAATACTCATGTAATAAATGTAGATTTATATAAGTAAATCATGTTTAATGTGTTATCATCAAAACTCATAGAGGAACCACTAGGGATTGGATTGTCTAGACGGACTACAAGGGTTAGATCGTGTAAAATCTCAACAAGAGTAACTACATCTTGACCTATGATGTTTCATTACAAAAGAATATCGATCTAGATGATCCTTCTCAAATTTAAGTTATAAACAACACACATCGCGACAAAATTTCTAATGAGACAATTATAAGCATGGTTAAAAAGAATTCTTTTTTAAAGTTACATACAACAAGTCATAATAAAAAAAAAAAAAGTTATCCAATCATATTTTTTCTATCAAAATGAAACATTATTGACCAAGTTAGATTGTTGTGTACTACATAGTTCAAAAAAATATAATTGTTATACACGAACTATTTTAAGTTTACCAGGGTCGCTCTTAAAATTGTCTCATCTTCACCTCCATCCAACGACTTCAAAGTCCTATCTAATTCTTCTTCCTCATTTGTGATATCCTCTACTAGAATGAGTTCTTTTTGGTAGTCCATGTCAAAATAAGTTTGTTCATAGTTGATCAAGGGTGTATTCTCCTCTTTCACTTTCTCTCTCCTTACTTGCTTGACATGATGAGAAATGATCTTCTTGGTCAAGCTTTAACTTCTTTTCATTCTCCTCCACCAAGTATTAAAGATCTCATATCGACTAGTAATAAAGACATTTCATAGTACAAAAGTAAGTGCAAATTTAATCTTATAAACCGATTTTACAATATTAAAGTTAGACCTAAAGTCTACTACTTAATACAAAAGACAACTTTCTTTCTAAGATGATCCTTCGAGAATTAACTAGACAACAAAACATAATCTTATGCTACAAAAATAATAAATACTTGGGACATTCGTTTTAGGTGCAAAGCCATGCACAAAATTTGGAAAGCTTGCCACAATATCCAACTATTTAGATGGAGTTGTCTTATAGTCTAATTCAACCTATGTTATGTTATGCTCCTATCATAAACTTGTCCAAAGGAAACCAAATGTACAAATATAATAAATGTTAAGCAAGTTCTGAGTGATGACACACATTGTCATTTTTCTGAAATCTTCAACATACCTAACTCTCCAACATACCTATTCTATTAGCAAAAGCCTACAATATAGAAAATCAACCTAATTCTTTGTCCACTCCTAACCAACCACAAAGCCAGATCATCCCTACCTGCTCTAACATAAGTGAATTTTTAAGGTTGAATAAAAAAGGAAAAATATATTAAAAAATGCGTGATTATTTAGAATATGATTTTTTTATTATATATGAATTTTTAATTAAACTTATACATTAGGACTTCGATTTTTTTCAATAAATATCACTTATTTCCTGTTAACAGAACCGGAAAGAAAAATACAATGGACAAAAAAAGTGATAATTTAACTTCCCACTGTCTTGCAATGTCCACGACCAAGTGTTCTGAATGAATCTAACCAAACAAATTCAAGACCAAATTGATAATTTAACTTTAAAATTATAATTAGTAAGGAACCAGTTAATAATTAAATATTTCTTACATTATATAATGTGTATAAACAAACAGTAGATATATGTTCATCCTTCTCATTTCGATCAATCTCAATTGACTGATTTTCTCACATTGGCAGGAAGACTACTGAACAAGAAAGCATATTAAATTTCAATGCTAACCCTTTTATTTATAATCTCATGTTTGAGACAAGCATCAAGATGAGCTCAATAAGACAAGGAAAATTTCTCCTTTTTCTTGGCAACAATAATGATGTCTCTTCTGTCGTTAATTATCCTCTAAATATCTTTCTTTTCTAAGTTTAATCTTTCTTATATATTTTTCAAGGAAATATTCTTTGGCAATAGTGTCATCCTATCATTGACAATTTGACACTAACATCAGCAATGATTTGGATTATTCAGTGAATGCAGATTTTCCAACCACGGTGCTAACTGGTTAAGATCAGCATTTGGATGCATTCAAAACTTTGCAATATGAACTTCTATACAGAGCCTTGATCAGTCATGGCTTGAGCAATGGTTAGAAAGGCAGATATGACTGCTCCATGCACCAGAGCCCTGACATAACAAGCATACAAATATTAAATTGGGGCTGCAAATTTAGAAGACATTTCAAGATGTTTGTTCATTCAAACAAATCCATTGCAAGGAAACTACACCCACAAGAATCTACAGTTGCCCCTAAAAGTTTCATTTTACTTTTTTAGATAAAAGTGTAATACAAGGATGCCTAATAAGTGTTTTATTTTTTTATACAATAATGATACATTGACAACTTGCCCAGTATACAACTTGTGATTGATGATATGAAGAAATGGTATTTTCATCATTTCATGTGAAAATTGAAATCTTGGGCAGACAAATGAGGTTGTACACTGGTGCAAGTTGTCAATATATCACTCATCTTTTTTATAATAGAAAAACATTGCATCTCAGAATTCACATATCTACTCTGTTTATACCTAGGAGCGTTAATTTTGGGAATTAAAGTTTATGTAGTAGCCTTCATCATTGTTGTAACGTTAATGAAGAAAGCACTTACTCGGGACTTTCCTTTTGATAACCAAAATCAGTTGCAGCTTTGATAGCTCTCTGATAAGTCTGCTTCATTGCTTCCTGCCCCAAGAAACAAGCAAATTTGAATGCAGAAATTGATAAAATTGATATAAAGTTGTATGCAGTTTATGAATGTAAGATTTCAACTTAAAATCAATTAGCATTTAGTGAAGTTCCCTAATAATAAAAGACCACACTCAAAAAAATTGAGACAAGTTTATGATAAGAGCATAACATAAGAAGAACCAGTTACAATAAGAATAAGCGATATACCACAAGATATTAAGTGAAGTTGTCCAACAAATACATAAGTCACACTCTAAGAATTGAGGCACACGATGTGGGACTTCCTAAAAATGCTTACCAAAGGGTGAAAGAAAAATTGTTAACTAAACATGAGTAACTAAAAAAACACATTATAATGCATTCCTCTGCACAAAAGAAACATAGCTTAGTTTAGGGACATTGAATCATTCTTTTCAAATAACTTAAGAATGAGATAAATTCAATTGAATAGGAAGGGTCAATAAGAACAACATACAACTAAACAACCCCAAATCTAGCAACCATTTACAATTCATAAAAGATGTAAATATCTAGTCTCATGCTTGAGATGTCAATTCTCAACATGAGTATTGGAGATTCTACATTGACTAAATATATAATTAAATTATAATATATAAGAGGAAACCCTTACCTTAAAAGCTGATTTTTTTTGGGTGAGTTAGCCCCAAACCACAAATGTTAAGAAAACTATATGATTTTTAAGATCAATTATTTCACCAAACTACCTGCAATTTAGATTCAAAGTCCTCTGGTGACCAGTGCATCAAACTGCATTCATGATTCAGTTCAAGTTCTCCAGCCACAACCTGCAAGCAAGTTAGCATGGAGAACAGAAGATTTATGAAAGGCCCAAACAAATGTCATGCCTAATATTGATGTTGAAATTGAATCTGTCATCAATTGAAAATAAAACCAATTAAATGATGTTAACCCATCCTGATACACTTATGATCACGGTTTCAATTTGATGTTTTATATGGTGAAATGATAAACGCTTGAAATGAACCTATTCAGACATGGCTTAGCAAAAGATTCTAATAGTAGTCCACGAGGGGATCACGTCAATTGACTGCTTTGTGGTGCTAAATCATAATCAAATGAAACCTTCAGGTTAATGATTATTAATTTAACAAGACCAGAAGTGCACCTCACCATTGTAGGGTCTTAAGAAAGTCAAATAAACTCTGGTGGATGGAGAGAGGCTGTTTCCATGACTAACCAATGACCATAGGTAGTAAGACAATAAACTTATCATTGAGCCAAGTCGTTCTCGTCAATTTAACAAGTAACCACTAAATATTTGCATCTAATGAAAGTTTAATAGGGGCAAGTATTTATTAAACAATTAATATGCCTGAATTTGGGGAGCAATCAAAGTGAAGGGAAAAGGTGTTAATTCATCACACAAAGACCCAACATTCGAAGATTACTCCATCTCCTTTCCTGATTCTATACATCTTCAACCCAACTGTTGCCTAATAAACAAAATATAATACATAAGTAACTTTGCATCAACATTTTCAGTTAAGGTGGATATAATTTACATTTTCAGTTGAGGTGGATATAATTTACATTTTCAGTTGAGGTGGATGTAATAGCATTTCACTCATGGCACTATTAGGAATGGTAGAGGCTGTAACCACCACCACTACTACCACAATCATTAATGTCACTGTAATTATGGTGGGAATATGTATGCAATATACATAGGAAAACTAAAGTAAAAAACCCACCCCTCCAGCACCAGCAGCCATTGCAGGAGCAACGAGAATACTAGCCTTCCTCAAAATCTGAACTGCCTCAGGGGTACAAGGCATGTTTGAACCTAGGATTCAAATTCAACAAGTCAATTCTATCAGTTGAAATGAGAAAGAAGGAAGTGGAGGGGGGGCAACATTGCATTTGCATCTTAAGAGAACAACTACCTTCAACTAGTATACGACAGCCTGAATTGACCAAATTAATAGCATCAGATTGATTAATTTCATTCTGTGAAGCACAAGCAAATGCAACATCACACCTTTCATTCCACGGCTTTGCTTCATCATAATATTTGGACCGAGCATAGGTTTTTGAATAGTCTCTACATATTGTCAATTTATGAACAAGGACAGTAAAATTATACAAAATAGTAAGCAGAAAGCATAAACAAACAACAGAAATAATACAAACCGCAAGCTTCTTTGCTGAGCTTTGATGTCTCTCAAAAATGATATTTTCATGTAGTCAAATCCATCCTCATCAACCAAATATCCTCTGGAATCTGACAAATGTTTTTTTTAAATAAATACTCCTTGAAGAGACAGGATACACAAAGGTACTCAAAATATCAGGCAATTATAATCCTAGATTTATTTTACCAAGCACAAATTTTTATTTTTTCAGCATTTTAATACATGCAGTAACCCCCCTATATTCATAAAAAAACAATATTACCTGATACTGAAATAGGAAGAGCACCATAAGCAATTAGCTTTTCTAAAACATGCATTGCGATCTTTCCAGAACCACTCACAACACATCTACAGGAAATTACAAAATTATAGTTTATAAAAGTATTCCAGTCTCATGAATGTGTGAAATCAAAGAAAGTAACAAATTCCACGCTAGATAAATGTATTAAAAAAAAAACTAACAAGTTAGCAAAAGAGATTACTGAAAATGGGAGTTTCCAAGTCTCTAATAATATTGGAATTTTGAATTCAAGAATATATCAACTTGAAAAGAAACGATTACGGATACTTAATTATAAAACATAATGATGATCAGAAGGTTAGAAGCTCCAACATTGAACAAGTCAGTAGCAACAGTGTTTAGGAAATGGTCTGAATTAAAATAGAAACCTTAATCCTTTGAGTTCTTTATTCATGTCAGCAAGCATGAGCTGGGCAAAGAAAACCTGCAGAAGCATATGACAAATTTGTTAATAATGTAATAACTTGAAACAGTAGATGCAGAGAACCCTTTATGATAATCTTATAGGAAAGAATGGGATTGTATGTAATACATGCCCTTTATTCTGAAGTGATGAGTTGGTGTATATGAGATTTTAGGCAATAATGGTTAGAGATTGGTCTTCTTTTTATTTAATAAATGCACAAGAAATTGACAGGACCTCCATAAAAGGTTATCTCATACAGAAATACCAAAAAATAAAGGGACAGAAAATGAAAGGCTACATGGAGCACGTTTCATACTTAATCATTCAAATTTTCATATCTAACCATACATCCACGGAGTAAGAATTAAATATTGAAATTACCAGCCCATAGCCAGTAGCTTCAGGTCGAAGACTGGAACCAGACCAAAATATTCTTGGCCCTGTAAAACTTCCCTGCATAAGTAAGGCATACATATGAAAAATACCCAGCAAAAAGAAGCATAGTTTTCTTTTCTGCCACAAATGCTAACATGTTTGTAAACTGATTAGACATATTACATGATAGTAACATTCAAGATATGTAACATTCTTTTCTGCAAAGTAAAGCAATGATCCCAAGCCCATAAAGGCAAAAAACAACCACAAACAACCAATTCTTTTACTGTTAGATTTGGCAATTAAGTCCATAGTTGTCAATCTCGGATAGAAGCAGCAAGAGAACCGATTCCCAAAATCACAATATGGGATGCACATAGCAGGACAAATGCTATTTTAAAGATTTAAATACTTATAATTAAATGATCAAAAAGAGGGAAAAACCAAAAAATTAAAGAATTTTAATTAATAGTCGAAACAAATAGTCTTAAGCTAAGCAGACACAAGACAATAAATCAAAAAGAGGGAAAAACCAAAAATTAAAGAATTATAATTAATAGTCGAAACAAATAGTCTACACAAGACAATAACTACACAAGTTGAAGAATAAAAGAAATATGTAAAGAGGTAAAGACTCAGGTTAGAACTTAGAAGACAGAAGAAAAAGGTTACAGAGAAAAATAAAAGGCCAATGTCAATCTGATAGATGGAGAATAGAGAAAGCTAAGTTGGAGAGAGAACAGAACAAAAGGGTAGAACGGGCCTCAATTCTCCAAAATGTCAGAAACAACAATAGAAATAAGGAAATAAAATGTAAAGCAAATCTATTTAAAAACATTAATATATATAAGTCAATATATTTATACATAACATATTTTCAAATGAATATTATAATTGTTAAAAAAAATTAAATTTCTTTCCCTACTCAATATTTTTTTAATTCATTCTAAAGTTTAAATATAAAAATTATTCACCATTCAAATAAGATTTACACACATTATAAAAAAATATCTCAAGGACATATTAGTCATCTCCGTTATATTTAAAGTTTTACATTTGTTTTTTTGTCACATCAATCCAATCCACTAAAAATCTCCATATCACTTTCCACTCATTTTCCCTACATCCAAACAGCCTCTCTTTCTCCTCCTTTCCTTTCCTTTCCACTCCCACCCCCAACCAAACAAAGCCTTAGAGAGAACAAGAGAATTATCTGTGTGAGTAGCTTGACTTTGGGATCCAAAGGGAGAAGGTTATTTACAAGGATTACTTATAATATTTCTCTATTTTCGTAAATGATATGTTTTGTTGTTTGGACTTGTATTGTACGTCATTGTACTTCAAAGGAAATAAGCTAACAACTAAAGAGATTATGGAATTACAAAATATGCAGAAAATAATGCTTACTCTAGGTTTGCAAATGTAAGATGCATAGTTTGCTCTATCTATTCAATTTTTTCTAGGTCATTAAGATTTATTATAATGATGTTTTTACATAAAGTGCATCAAGGAACTCAGTGTGAGGGATAAACATACAGGGGGGTAATATATAAGAAAAAAGGTAAATTACTAGTATTTCTACCAAATTGTTAGGATTTGAGAATGCATGAATTACCTGAAAATGACCAGCTAGACGTCTATACTGTCCAAAAAGATACCCCATTTCTCGAGTACCAACACCCATTTCTTCGGATGGAAGGTCCTAGTAGACATCCATCCATCTCAAGAATAATTCATTAAATAGGCCTTGAATCTGAAAAGGTTAAATCGATAGTGAAAAAAAGTATGCTTTTAGTTACCTTGTCAGGCCCCAGGTAGCGATACATCTCACTCATGAAACTTTGGCAAAATCGCATAATCTAGCAAAGTAACAATTAGTAATTAGAAAACTAATTAAGTAGAGATTGAATTGAATAAGTTGGAAATTCACCTCATTATCACTTTTTCCTTTTGGATCAAAATCACTCCCACCAGCTGCTCCTCCCAATTTGTATGGTGATAAGGCATTCTTTAAAGTCTGTAGAGAAGGATGTGTCATATAAACTATAAAGTGGTCCAACACAGAAATCCAGCTCAGAATCTGGGTTCTTAACTTTTCCTGATATGTGACTCTAAGTATATTTGTCAAATATAAACAAATAAAGGCCTAGATATACATCCATGCTCAACCAAACTCAGACATTGTATAGTTAGTATTTTGAGTGAATACAGGTTTAGGGTTTAAGGTTTATTAAAATAGAATAAATTCTACAGAAGTTAAGTTATTAGTTGTGAGAAATAATGTATTATATAAATACCAAATTACTCACAATACCTGTTCAAAACCAAGGAACTTAGCAACACTTAAATTCATTGATGGGTGAAAACGAATACCACCCCTACATGGACCCATTGACTGGTTATATTGTACCCTAAAGCCCCGATTTACATGTGTCACACCCCTATCATCCACCCACGAAACCCTAAAAATAATCATTCGTTCAGGTTCCAACAAGCGCTCCATGATGTTAACATAACTGAAACATGAGAATATTGGTGAGATGAATCTAATATTAAAGCATTGGCTTTATTATTTGAGTATAAACAAATATAAAATTATAGCCATTTTAAATAAAACACACCGAGAGTTCTTTGCTATGACTCTTTCAAGGGCTTGAACTGCCTCCTGGACTGCCTGAATAAATTCAACCTCATGAGGGTCCCTTTTCAGAGTAGCTTCAAGAATTGATCCAGCCGTTTTTGACATGGCAACTTCAATTATAGAATTGTTAGACAATACTCAAGAACATAAGCATGTTTATAAGAATTGTTAGACAAGACTCAAGAACATAAGCATGTTTATAAGAATTGTTAGACAATACTCAAGAACATAAGCATGTTTATAAGAATTGTTAGACAATTCCACATATTATTTCACATGTAGATAACCAATATTTTTCAAGAAATTGATTATGTCAACTGTAAATAGAAATTCTATAACACAGAACAACAGAAATGAGCTGAGATTTAACACAAATCTTGATTGTCAGATATCAAGATTACTTCTAATCAATTCCACATATTATTCAGTGTGGATAACGAACATATACTCATTTCAAGAAATTGATTGTCAGCAGTAAAATAAAAATTCTATCACTCATCACAACAGAAATAAGCTGAAATTTACCAAAGTAATGATAATACAAATCTTGATTGTCAGATATCAAGATTACTTGTAGTCAATTCCACATATTATTCAGTGCGTAGATAACCAATATATACTCATTTCAAGCTTGTGTCAACTGTAAAATATAAATTCTATCACTCAGAACAACAGAAATGAGTGAAATTGACCATAGTAATGATAATACAAACATCGATTGTTAGATATTAGATAATACACATCTTGATTCTCAGATATCAAGATTACTTCTAATCAATTACATATACTCGTTTCAAAAAATTGATTATGTCAACTGTAAAATAAAAATTATATCACTCAGAAGAACATAAATGAGAAGAAATTTACCATAATAATGAGAATACAAATCTTGATTGTTAGATATCAGGTAAGGATAGAAAAAAAGAACTAAAATTATCTGTATTATTTACACTAAGGTCAGGGATTAAGAACCAGGTCCTCTGATATAGCACTATATGAAAGGAGGAAAACAGTAAGAGAAAAGGAAATGAACCCGAGAGAAAAGTTGAGACCGAGTCTGAAAATGGTCTATTCATGGTCTATTTGGTTTCTAGTACAAAATGAATTAACCCTGCTGTCTGAGTACAGCTCAGAATATATAAGGAAACTGTGTATGGTATACTGTTGCAACTGAAGTAGTTCAGTTGTAGCAGCACAGTTGAGCCACAAACTAAACAGTTAAACTGATCTGCTGGTTAATTCTCTTAGCTAACAGAATGAGTGTACACATACCATGTTTTTAAGCTAAAAATATACAACTCCAGGATACAGTCAGCATACAGATACAGTTGTAAACAAAAATGTAAAATTAGTATTATATTATTCAGTAAAAAAAAAGAGAAAGCAAGCATTTGAAAGTAAAAGTGTGCTGGGAAACTAAGTTTTGCAAAGCAACCATTAAACCAGTGATGGAACAAAATTAAATTAATAAAATGGTTGTCTGCCATAGGATACTTTCAAATCAGTCAGTAGTTTAACCACTAAAGGAAGCAGTATAGTTCACAAGAACATTCAGATCTATCTAACAAACAACACAATGCGTGCACTTCATAAACTAAAGATCATTTGAAACGTTGAATGCAGAAGTGAAGCATATTCTTATTATCCTATGTAATTGATTAAATGCATCTATTTTTAAACACAACAAACATATTTTTTATAAACCTATGACCAGAAAATAAAATGAACAGGGGCAGGGCACAACAGATGGTTCAACTCAACTATTACAAAACAGAATATACAACCATTAACATTTTAAAAAAATATATTATCTGTACATGACAGTTATTGCAGCATGCTGAGATGGCCAACCTTTTACATAAATAGGCTTGTCAACCACAATTTTATCTTTGGAGGCCATTTGAAGACGAAGAGCCTCTTTGTGAAGCAAACTATTATTGTGTTCTTCCAGGGCACTCATCTGCATGTTTCGGCTACCCTCATTCCCATAAGGATTTCTTCTATGCTTCCGGCCATACTCCCTGCAGACAGAGCAGAAAATCCTAGGTGTCCCTTCCTTCACATCAACATAAGCCCATTTATAGGTGTCTGCCCATTCTTCTCTCCATCTTTTGACAACCTTTTTCTTCCTTTTCACCTGTTGGTTCTTGGACATATCTTGAGAATCATTACGAATTTGAGAAACCATGACCATCTGCTTGCTCTCACCATGTTCTTCTGCAGAGGATTCCCGCATTGGTGCACTAATTAGAGCAGCATTACCAAATGAAGGATCATCCTCCCCAGGTCCAATTTCCAAATCAATCTCCTCACCAAGCTCTCTCACAACCAAGTGATGTTGTCGCTGGCTTTGCTGAATCAAAGTCATATCCTCCATTGAAGAATTCATCCCTATTACTCCACTTATTGGTAACAACATTCAGCATGACAGCCCTCTACACTAACTGAAAATGATTGCTTTCTGCCAAAACAAATACACCAAATTACCAATTGACCTAATCAAGAGTTAATGGAACAAACAACCCAAACTCATTTACAGGACAAACATATGCTAGATTGCATTGCACAATTGAGTTGGATTAGACACACGACACGACATAAAACTAACCTACAACGCGAAGAAATCAAAACAGTGGCACTGTCTGGACCAGTCTTCAGTTCTCCAAAACCACAATTAACTCAAAAATCCCAAATATGAGCATCATTTCTAGTAATCATGCAGCATTTAACAAACTCCCTCAAAACTTCCTCAGCCCCTTATTTAGAAAGAACCCATTTGAATTGACAATCATTTAAACCCCAAGACACAGCATAAACCTCAGAATCCTCACAAATACAAAACGCGAGAGTCCACAAACTCCACAAGTGATGGAGAAAAAAAAAAGTTTTTTGTCGACGACCCACAAATGATAATTAAATTTGCAGAAATGCCCACAAGTTGAAATTGACCGCTGACCTCAAATACCTTCAGAAATTGAACGAAAGTGACAGACTTAAAAAGCGAAAGTTTGAAGCATCTCGTGGTTGGAGTAAGATCAAACAGCGAGTTTGTAACAGTGGAAGAAAGAAACTTTAATTCGAAATTGGGCTTAGAGAGTGGAGTGGAAAAGAAATGTAGTAGGGAGTTTAATGGTTGTTTTTGGGATGTTTGTTTTGTTGAGAATTTTAGAAACCAAAGAAAGTGGGAAGAGTGACGAGGATGAACGCAGCACCATCACCGCCATCACCATCATCATCATGTATGTGATGGTGATGTTATGTGATGTGATATGATGTGGATTGTGCGTGTGATCATCATCCATCGGTATGCAAAGTGCAACGATCGAGATTTTATTTCAAAAGAAAATAAACAACTATGCTTAATTTGAGTATGTGATTTTTGAGTTGAGGAAATGATAGATTTAACGAGAAATAGAGACATTGAAATTGTTTGAATTAAGAAAAAAAAGTAATGAAAAATAAGCAGAAAGTTTATGAAATGTGATATGATAATTGTGATTAATAAAAGAATTTAATTTATAAGATTATAAAATTACAATATTTGTCCTATGATTAAATGAATTGAAAAATAAATTATTATTTTTTTTCATGAAATGTGTGTGATTAAAATATTATTCTGGTTAGAGTTCAAAAACTCAATTCGAAAAAATACAAATTGTCAAAGAGACCACAATGCAAAATTATTGAAAATAAATTTTAATAAAAAATAATAATATTTGCATATTCATAATTATAAAATATTTAATCAAAATTTGTAAATACAGTAAAATTTAATAAACTAAAATAAAATTATGTTCAACATTTAGCGTCTGATTAATATTAAATATAACAACATACAGTACATATATATGGGTAAATAAAAAATAGAGAAATGAAAGAAGAAGAAAAACTACTAAAATAGTCCTTAAAAGTGTTGAATGAAATTAGTTTTTAAGATTAATATAACTATAAAACAATTACTGAGATATATTCAATTAAATATCAAAAATGATTAAATTGGTTTTTTGAATAAATAAAATAACCAAAAGGTTCTTAAATTATAAATTGTCAGTAAATTTTACTTTTAAAATTGTATTGACAAGGAGGAGGTCCTCCACTCAATTTTTAAAATTCCAAAATTTCTCTTCATTTGAGAATTAAAAATCTTAAATTAAAAAATGTAATTTAGAAAAGCAAATTTGAAATAGATTGTTGTGTTTTGGAAAATGAAAATTCAATTGAAAAACCAAAATTCTATTGTGGCAAAGCAATTCTAGAATAAAAAAATACATTATGAAAAACAAAATCTAAAAATATATTTTTTAAAAATCTAAAATCTAGAAAATGTTTTGAAAACTCAAATCTAGAAAGTATTCTAGAATATTATATCTAGAATATATTTTGAGTTACCCCTTTGTTTCTATTTAAAAGCTAGAAAAGACAAGTGCCCAAAAAACATTCTTCCCCAATTTTAAATGTCTAACTGCACTAGATTTTAATCATAAGAATCTCATATTTCAACGTTTTTATCAGGTTATAAAAAGAACTTAATTTCACTTTTAGAAAAAAAAAAAAAAATTTACCAAATCAATTTTAAAAGTTGAATTGAAAAGCGAGTTCAGTGGATAATAAAATGGGAAAAAAACTAATGCAATTAAATTGAATAATCTATTCTAAAATTTAATTTCAATTTAATCAATCTTAGCTTTTGACCCTTTAAATTAATATACGAACAGAAATTTAACCAAGCAAACCATGTTCGTATTTAAAATTAAATCATTCTTAACCCGTGACTTGAATATCAAGTCTTTATAAAATGAAAATGTTTTGGTTTAGTTAGTGTAAAACATTCCATTTATACTCTGTCTCTCAAAATTTTAAAACTAATAATAATTCTAGTTCTGGTAAAATATTTTTTCTTTAATTTTAATCCTCTAAAATATAAAATTACAACTATCAATCTTTAGAATTTTTTTAAGTATAAAATGTTGTTAATGATATCAGAGATCAAGAACAAAATTTCATGTTTTTGAGAGATAAAAGCCAAAGAATTTCTTTTATAAAATGTAAAATTAAAACTCAACAATATGATGAGTTGGAAATAGATGACACAATATTCAATAAAATTAATTTGTATATTTCTACTTAAATTCAAACAAGAATTTAATATGATATTTATGAAAAAAAAAAAAAAAAAAGGATTCAAGTTTAAGGGAAGGTTTTACTTACAAAACTCTGCAGTAATAAGAGAATGTTTCATGGGATGAACAGATATCAAACCAAGGAACAAAACTGATCACAATCATGTAATAATTTTATAATTAAAATATCAAATAACATTCAATTTATTTTTTACCATTTTTTTTATAAAAAACTCTCATATTAAACATGAAAGAAACTTTACATTCAGCTAAGTTAAACTGACACATCAAGTAACAATAATTATTTATAATCACATAAAATAGGTGTTATTAAAAAAAACATATATAAAAAATGAGAGAACTAGATCAATATTCATATATTAACAAAAATTGTTCCCATTTACTTGACCAATTTTAACATATAATTAACATCTGATAATGTAAAAAGTTCAGTGGACACTTGCAACTAACCTTTTAGTCGTTCTGAAATTTGTCTAGGACTACTGTTGAGAGTGAAGCTGGTTAATTTGTTAAACGAAATGAAAGAATATACATTTATGGAGACATGAAAACAAAAGGAAGGACCTTAGCAATAAAAAAAAATATGCCAGACCTATACGCAATAGCAAAATAGACAAAATTTGATTTATACACAGACACAGATATATATGGCTCTACCCAGAAATAGTGCATACCCAACCTACACAACAATTCATCTAAACTGCACATCAAAATTCTTAACCTTCATAAACACCCTTCTATTTTATCAATATATTACTCTTGCACTTTCATCATTTATTATACGAGTTTGCAAAGTCAGTGATCCTTCGTTTAATATTCTGCAAAAGGCGTGAACAAAGAAGCGTTAGGAACATGTACAAAGAAGTAATGAAACTAGGCAATTATGAGAGAAGACAAGAAGAAGAAGTTATGTCTCCAAAAACGACAATGTATGCTAATTTGTTCCCTAAGTTTAGGTGAATACAGTTTAGTCCCTGAATCAGTTAACTTCAAAATGAATTTATCCTTCTTTGTTAATTTAATTTAATCCCTGTCAACTTCATCAAAAATTTAGAATCTAAAGTTAGTCAATTTCTAGTTGGAAGATCTAATTTGTCATGAAATTGACAGATTCAAGAATTAAATAGTGTATCTACATATATGCAAACTTTCAGGACTAAATCAATATAGGTTGATACTTTCAAAGATGAAATTGTGTATTTACTGTAAAAATAAAATTCTAAATTGAAGTTAGAGAAAATGTAAATAATTACCTCCAATTCCAAATGAAGAACAACGAATATTTTCTTCAATCTCTTGTGTCTCTGCAATTTCATCATGCTCACAAGTTTAAAAGATGTACTAAACACACGGAGAGCTTTACAGATAAGGTAAACACATGAAACACTAGGAGGAAAACAACTCCAATATCCCAAACATAAACTCTTCATGAAAAGATAAATCACTAGTTAGTTTAATGTTAAACTTAACCAAAATTGCATCAAGTCGAACTAGGAAACTGGCAATCAATTACCATTGCTGTTAATGCTATACATACAGGTTGCCATTTAATATAATAAGACGAATCAGCTTAAGACATCCACGTGAACTAGAGGATTCTCGTGTACAATAACTTTCAATAAGCATAAATTCCTTCAAGATTATCGTATGTGTGATTTAGAGAGTACAAACATTTTCAAAGATTATATCATCCAAAAAGAGGTAAATGGATGAGATTAGATAGAAGGAGCTTAAGCGTGTCAGTTTTTTGACAAACTGTTAAATGCAGACATTAAAACATTATTTGTCCAGCATTTGCACTTTATGGTACAATTATACAAAATACTGCTGCATTTATTGGATGAAGCAAAATAGAACATACCGGTCCACAACGTCCATAGGATTCCTTCAGCTGCTCCACAAGGTCATAATATCTATCCATATCTCTGCCTTTAGCTTGCTGTAAATCATCACCTAGTTTCTGAAACTCGTCCCTACAAATTGTGGGTAGAGATGTTAAACAGAACATCGGACAGGTAATCAAACTGCACATCTAAGAGAAAAAGCAATGAACCTTGATTTGTAAGGGCATTTACCTGTAACTCTCCAAAATCTTGTGCAAGGAAGTGTACCTATCATATTTGTCACGATACTCCTCTACATATTCTTTATATCTAGCATTGCATAGGAAAAAATGTATCAGACGCCAAAAAGATCAAGTGCTTTAACTCAAGAGGAGCACCCTATCATAACATGAACCACTGGAACAACGATTAAGGTATAATTAGAAAAGCCTAAGAATAATTGCTTACTGAGAAAAACTCCTTATTGGGCCCTTCAATTCAGGCTCATCCTTTTCATACTTTGAAAAAGAGTAACTATTTTCATCTGAAGATGATTCTCTCTTCTTTTGATCACTATGATTTCTATCAGCAAACCCAGAATCCTTTCCTCCATCAGCCATCTCTTCTACTGAATTAGATGTTTGCCTTTTACTTTCTTTCACTGGGTAGAAAACTATTCCCCCTTTGCCATCCTGTTGTTTAGATGCATTTGCAGGCACTCCTCTATTACTTTCACTGCGACCTTCCAAGTCAGTATCTCGGCTCACCCCAGATTCATTATTTCTATATTTACTACTCATTTCTGACAATTTGTTTTGAGATCCAACTTCTGCATTATCAGCTTTCAAATGTTGTGAATGAGTCTGCACAACTCTTGAACGAGATTTTGTTGAATCCTCAAAATGATTATCTGAGTTCTTTTTGTATGTGTTGTCCAAATTACTGGGTAAACCAGAATTTACAAAGGCTGAGGACTGTTTTCCTGAATCTGAATTTGCCTTCAATGATGGTTTTACTCTAGTGATATCTGAATTCCTGTCCTCTGAAGTGTTGTTTGTTTTGTTTTCCAACTGTTTAAAAGAACCTTTTCGTTCAAATTGCTTTGCAACATGAGTTTCATCTGGAGTGGACTCACGAAGTTCTCCCAACTCCAAGTCCGAAAGCTCTCTTTGAAGAGAGACACCTCGTCCATTAGTTACAGGGGATTGATCAAGACCAATTCTGTCGCTTTCCTTAGGTGATATTCCCAAGTGTGACTGTGTACTTTGCCGGTGTTCTCTTGATTTACCAACCATTTCACCTTGTTCTTGGTAATAAGAATCCATGAATAGAGGCTGTTTACTTCCATTACTACCATCCCTGGAATTCCTTGAAACTTTTTTCTCAGTGGCACTGATATCTTCATTTGATGCATCTTTATGAGATTTATCTTTCTGTACGGAAGAAGCTTCTCGTGCAGGGAAGTCATTTGCTGAGTGTTTTTTGCTGTGCCTTACACTTTCTCCTTGTTTATCTGATTTTTCCCAGGAGTAGGAAGGGTTTTCCCAATGGGTTTGAGATGAGGACTTTTGTGGAAAATCTGAACTAGATTTTCCAGGAAATGCTCGATTGGGTCCTTTTTGTAAGCCAACACTTAAATTCGCTTGCCTATCAGCTCTGTTCAACACTTGTACATTAGGTCCCTTACCAGTGTCTTCAGTAAATTCAGAAGGAGACAAGTTCCGAGAATTTTTTAATGTCTGCACATCAATACCAGGAGACAATTCTGCTTTTAACCTCTTTGCACGTTCTGGTTTCTCATCTACACTCTTCACATCAGAAACCCTCTTATGTTTACCTTTAGAGAACCTATCCGAGCTGTCAGACTGTTCATGCCTAGACCTATCTTTAACTTCACTTTCTTTTTCATCAAACAAACTTCCTGTATAATTTTGGCCTTCCTGGACCTGTTGATAGTCAATTGAAACGGGTCTCGTCTCTTCTGCATATTTTCCACCTCTATTTGGAATGGTAGCTGGAGGTAGAGCCAATTCATTTTCCCGTTCCTCAGGTAAGTCCTTTTCAATTTCAATTGCATCAGATTCATTACCATCCTGTTTCTCATCAACCTCGTTCTGCATTGATCTTCCATCAGGAGATTTTCCTTGAATGGGTAAGGGCATCCTTTGATCAGATACTTCAGCTTTTTGCTTTGACTCTTTCTCATCATCACTAGTCATAATATCTACATCCTCATCAGAACCCTCCAGTCCCTCCTTGCTGCTAGAAGATGCATCACTTTCACTGTCACTACTACTCCCGCTCCCTGATCCCGCATTACTTCTGCTCCTACTGTGGCTTCCACTGTCACTGCCACTATCGCTGCTGTCACTGTCACTGTCACTGTCGCTTCCGCTATCACTGGAGCTGCCTGCCTGGCCTTCACTGTAATCAGAACCTTTTTTGTCACCAAGGATATCAGGTGAAGTATGTTGGGCATCAATTTTTTCCAAATTGTTTGTATCTTCTTCTACTTTGGATTTTACATTAACCATTTCCTCCATATCAACATTTGGGACTTTTTCTTCAGATTCTCCCTGTGGGGCTGATGTCTGGTCATGAAACTCTTCACGAGTAGGTATCTGGCTGTGATTGTCATCAGGAGAACTGTACAAAAAAATATACACCTTAAATGCACGAAGGGGCCCATAAAAGTGAGGTACTTGTAGTACTGGTTTATTTAAGCTTATTTAAGAAAAATAAATAAAGGGCACCTTCCGCTTTCAATCTGAGGCTTATTTAAGCTTTCCAAATCCACTTCTGGTTTCAATATATACCTTCCTGGAGCCTGATATTTTGCAATCTGAACATCAACATTAACTGAAATATTAGACAACAAGTGTATCATAAAACAATACCCTAAAAAAAACCCACTACTTACCTTTTTTATAATTGGCTCAATTTTCTTTATGGAATTTGGAAGTGTGTCTCCTACGGCTTTCTCCAAAGCCTATAATCAAAGGGGGGAGGCAGTTAGAAAGATAAATTAGACGAATCCAAGTTAGAGAAATTAAAAATGAGCCGAAGAATCATATTTTGGATCTCTTGTACAACACCTTCAAAGTCATTCCACTAGGTTTATCCTTTAGAATAGAAATTAACATGCCCTGCAAATCTGCTGGTTTAGACCCATGAGGCCCCTTGCCACCTGGTGTGTTCCTCACAGCTTTGTTTGTCCTGGTAGAAGTTTCTTTCTCAGAGACAACATTAGTATCTTGTTTACCTGTCATCTGTGCAGGCACAGCATCCTCAGAGGTCTTAGACATATTTACAACTCCTAGTGGAGAGGAAGAAGCAGCAAAAGGATCTGGTGGAGACGGTTGAGGAGAGGAATGTCTGCCCTTGGTACTTGTACTTGTTGAAGTCAACCCAGATCTATGGGAAGATTTTGGGGGTCCACCAGCTATAAAAAAAAGTTCCAGACATTACAGATGAATTACATGAGCTAACAGAAATTTATCAAAAGGGTTTCAATGCTGGTAAGCGATGCCATCTTGAGATTGATTGATTGATGTAAACTTCAATACCTTGAATGGTTTCCACTTTCCTTTTTTTAAGTGCAGCCTCTTTCTTCTTACTGTAATTTTTCCATGTTGTAGCTGGACAAGGGAAGTACAAGGCTATTCAGCAAAATAGTTAAATATAAATTAAACTAAAGACGGTAAAATTGGAAAGCTTTGGCAGAAGAAAATAGAGAGGTGATAAGCAGGAAATCATGTTCAATATCAAAAAAATATTCTACTTGCTCATCTCAATGAAATAAGAAAATAACAATTTGAAATTTTCACTCTGAAAATATTACAGGAAAAATAAATCTGTAAAATACAAGAAACAAAAGAAAAGTTACCCTCAACAGCTGCTAATGCCTTTATCTGACTTTTCATAGGCGGGTTCCCAGGCTCTAAGACAATGGCTCTGTTGGAAACAACAAAAATAAATGAAGAAGTGGCCAAAAGAAGAAAATGGAGTAGGGGAGAAGAGGAGTCATACACCACAAACAATCACTGTGTGGAATAAAAGAAGAAAATTCATTGAATGACAATAAATATATAAGCAACTGATTTTGAAAAGAAACGCAAAGAAACAGATGAGTTGATTAAGTTTAACATTAGAAATAGAGTATATACTGAACCAAGAACCTCTGTTACATTTGGCTGAGTATTATGCCAACAACAGTTCATTTACTTTTTTACAAAAAATGTTGAGAAAGTAGCTCTAATTTAGGATAGAACATTTTATCTTTCCTGTACATATTCCAGAAGTATTTCTAATTATTAGAATATATTGTACCACCGTAATTCCTGCCTTTTCATTTATTAGGGCTAGCCTACATATGAACATTAGAGCTTGAATATTTTGAATCACGGAATAATATGAGATAACTATTCCTCGAATTTCAAGTAAATAAAGCTTTAGCAGAATGTTATTGTCATTGTATATGGTAACGTTACAGAATTGAATAGTACCAGAAGGTCAGAAAAATGGACAGATTAACATTAACTCGTATCCTTGGGTCTGAAACAAGACTCAAGAAGATTGATGAAACTTCTCTAAAATCCAGGGATTCAAGACTCTCAAAAGTCATTCCAAATCCCCTAGAATTATATTACTCTCTCTCCCTCTCGCCCCTATTACTTTGGTTCAAGCTCCCACTCAACAAATTATTTAGAAGCTACACCTAACTGCCCACTGCAAGACTGTTAACTACTGTGTAGTAAATAACAAACTGAACCCGAATCTATTCCCCCTATGCTCACATCTATTGTTTGCCTATAATACAAATTCAATCCACTATAGATGTGTATAATGTAGAGCTGGTGAATTCAATCCACTGTAGATGAGTATAATGTAGAGCTGATGAACGCTTGGACAATCCTCACCACACTTGGTTTTGTGGTTAAGTTAGACCTAACCCAAAATTTCAAGATGGTATCCAAGTCTATCACAGATATGATAGTGCGCAATCTTTAACTGTCTAAAGTTCTACCTAACCCGACAGCTTTACCAAGGCAAAATTAAAAAAAAAATCTACTTAGCCCTGCAGCTTTGTTACTGCAATCTACCTTGTCACACAATGCAATAAATCTCCACTCTTTACATGTCAAAATTCTTCAAATGGCTGAAGACACGCTAGTGATGACAAGAGGATGCAGTATGCATGCCAAAATCACAACAACCCTGACAGCCACAATAGCAAACAAAATCACAATTTTGGAACCAAGGAATGCCTAATGCAATAGCCCTACAACGTTGTTGTAATGCCTATTTATCAACACTGTGAGCTTATAAATGCTTGAGTTATTTTATCAGCAAATGTTAGTTATTAATATGTTAGTTTTTGTTAAGGAGGACTGAAACCTACAACCTATCCCTCCCTCCCTTCCACTCTTAGCACGAACTCAACCTTATACCCCCTTATAAAGGCTTGAGGAATCCTTGCTTCATGAACTAAATTTTAGGATCAAGTTAAGTTCAACCCTAATTCAAAAGCATCTACTATCAAAGCCCATAACTCATCTCACAAGTTCCTTTTCGTTAATAATTTGTAATATAATTCTGAAAGAAATAAAAGTTGTAGCAACCATAGATAAGACTTACAAAAAACTAAACATCAAAACTTCAAAACTCAGATTTGATATTACCCTAGTGGTTGTTTGAAATTTGGACTTGGATCCTCTAGTGACACATGATTTATCATGAATCGGCTCTAACATCAACCATTAATTTGCCACCAATAACTGATATTGCTTACTTTACATTCAAAAGTGAATTGCTCACTTTAGAGGAACCAAACCTATGTATCAATTGACTTTTATCGCATACCTTCAAATTTGGAAATACTTTAATAGATTGCTCCAAGAGATACCATAGAACACACATATTATTCTTTTTAAACATAAGTGTCATCTGCATTTTCTTATAAAAGCATCCGAAATGCAAGCTATAACAAATTAATAAGGAAAAAGACGGAAGATCACTGAAAAGACAAGGTTTTCAAAGGATGAGTGCATAATATGAAGTTCACGAGATAAAAGTTAAGGAATATCCCCAATTATGGCTACATACTTGCGAGACTTCATTTTCCGATCAGCTTCCTCTGACCGCCTTTTGACATGATTTTTGGTGGACTCATCCAAGATACGCTGCACATTCAGTTTGCGCCAGGCACACCCAGATTCAACAAGCAAACCATTACCATCTTCGCCACTCTTACGCTCTTCATAAATATCACAGAGGTCCCCCAATTCCCTTGACCACGTAAACCTGAACTCCTTCCCACCAACATCTATAATCTGGCACAAATAAAACAGCCATTCCAAACAACAAATCAGAAATTGCGTAACAAAATCCCAAACGCACAGAAACAGAAGACAAGCCTCGTGGCAAAGTAACCTGATTTCACTCTCGAATAGAAACAACATTGATAAGTTTAAAAGTCGGTCATTTAGCATATATCATTGCAAACTGAATCAAATTAGGCACAAATACACCCTCCGACTTCCAAGTAGCACTATCATTATAACACAGTTCAAAATGAAGTAACATCAATACAGATTTAAAATCAGTAAAAATTCAATTTCCGTGAATGAATTTCGCACAACTTCACAGTAAGCGTACATTTCACAATAAGCATAGACGTATAATTTCAAATTCAAATTCTGTTTTGAACCGTGAATACGACGCTAACCTAGTCTATATTTCCACTATTCTTCATAACGTTTGTTTGTCTTTTTAGTCCAAATAAACTTAAATGAGCATAACACAAAAATGAATAAACAAACACTTTAACGTTCGATTCGATGCAATGACCAATCGAATGCTGAGAACCAAACAAGTTGAGCGAGAAGCGTTACGTTTCCGCTTGGATTGTGAGGATTGGGGCCGAACTTCATACGCGCAGTGCCGCCCTGTGACTCCACGCGCCTGATCTCCTCCACGAGGTCGGGCGCGAGCCGTATGATCATCGAGAATGCAAGCGAATTGCTGCCGGAGATCAGGCTGAAGGTCTCCTCCACCGCTGCCGTCGCCGCCGCCTCCTTCGCGGCGTTGCGGGAGGAGGCGCCGAGGGAGAGGCGGCCTCCGGGAGCGGATGAACGGTGAGGCGCCGGAGGAGGAGGGAAGGAGCGGCGGTTGGGGGCGCCGCGGCCGAGCTTGGAGGAGGCGCCGCCGTACATGTCGGGATTGCCGTTGCGTTGTTTTTGCCTCCGAGATGTCTGTTAAGATGATGGTGGAACGTACCACTATGCGATAAAAAAAAATGAAAATTCCACAGCAAAAAATAATAATAGAATTATATATATTTTCCTTTTTCTCTCTCTCACTCTTTCTTTTTCTTTCACTTACAATATTGCCCCTATATGATTTGGATATTCTTTTTTCTTCTACCCTAATTTGCTTTGTGTGGGAGGGGGAATTTTTCACTTGTTTACATTTTTTTGGCTAATTCTTCCTTCATCAAATTAATTGTTATATGTATCCATATTTTTTTAAAATCATTGTTCTTATAATTTTTTTCAAATTAAAACTTCTTGATCTTAGCATCGGAAAGACATTTATTTACTAAGGATAGTCATATCCGGAAGACATATATCTTAATTCTATATTTATATATATGTAACTACTTTATTTGTATTGTGAATGTAGATATCCGGAAGATTAAGGATAAAATAGACATTTTCTGTATACTGTTGGATGCAGGTTACTATTAATGTTGTGGAAGGAGAAATAGCCTTACATCTTTCATTAGAATTATGATATTTTTTATTTTTTTTAATGAAAATAAAGGAAAACTATAAAAGTAGAAGTTATAAAAATGGATAATGCATGTAACATTTACATGAAGTATCTTAAAATTATCTTTGGTGGGAAAAAAATATCATATATATATTTATTAAATGAAAATAAAAACTATGACTAGAAGAAAGTTGTCTCCTCCTTTCTTTTTTTTTTCTCTTAAATCATGATTGTTCCTTGAAATTCTATTTCTCCTTTTTGCATTGTTATTGTTTTTTTTAGAAAAAAAAAAAACTCATCTATTTCTTCATAAATGTTGTTTAATCTTGAATATTTTTGCAATTTAACTTCAATCCTAACAACCTACTATAAACTTAAACACTTGGGATATTTATTTTTGTTCGTATGTTTTAGATTTTTGCTTATAAACAACTCTTAGTTTTTTGTCCGTGTATAATCAAGTCAAACCTAGGTTAGGACAAGTTAGGTTGAGGCGAGTATAGTTTCGATCAAGTTAGGTCAGTTTGGGCTCAAGTGGAGCCGAGTTGAGTCATGCACAAGTCAAAATGGACAATATTGTGTTAGGCCAAGTTTAAGTTAAGTCAAGTCAAAATCATGTCAAAAAAAGTCAAGTTGAGCTCAAGTAGGATTAATTCCATGTCAATCCAAGTTTAGTTGAGTCTAAGTTGGGTCATGTTTGGTTAAGCGTATGTTGTATTAATTTGAGTTAGACACAAATCAGATCAAGTTGCTTCATGCCCGGGTTAGGTCAAGTCCAAATCAGACCATGTTAGGTCATAGTGAGACATGCCTAATTTAGGTTAAACCCACATCGGCAATGTCGAGTCAAGTGTATGTTAAGTCGAGCCGGGGGTGAGCCTAGATTGGGTTAGGTCAACTCGATTAAGTCAAGTTAAGCGGGATCAAGGTTAGACCAAGTTAACCCAAATTTAACTTAAACTTAAACAAGTTTGACCAAGATCAAGTTAGGCCTCAGTCAGGAAATATTAGGTTGAGTTAGGCTCAAGTCATACAAGGTTAGGTCAGGCTAAACCCAAATCAAGTTGGGTCGAGTTAGGTTAAAATTAGGTTGGTTAGGCTTTGTTCAAGATGACATTGATTTGAGTTAAGCTCAAGTCAATTGGGATTGAGGTTTATGTGAGCCCATGTTAGGTTGGTTAGACCTAACCTAAGTAAGGATGAATCAAATCGAGTCAAGTTCAAGTCAAACTTTATAAAGTTAGATTGAGATCAAATTATGTTGTATTTTACTCACTTATTTAGTAGATCAATAAGATGAGACTTACTTTAAAAAAAAACATTAAATTGATCTCTAAGTCATGAATCAAATTGACAACTTCAATGATGATACACTTATTATGAAGATATTTCATTTTACTTTTTTAATAAAAATATACATATTTTAAAGAAATGGTATAAAAAAAAGTTAGATATATATATTTATCAAACACAATAAATATAGTTTAGATATATCCTAAAATATAAAAACAGAATAAATTTACGTGCATGTTATCTCTTAAAAAAAAGTAAAAAAAATAGAGAAATTTTGTCCACATACATTTTAAAAAAAATTAAGAAGGTAAAATGATATTATATTATTCAAAAAAATATTTTAATTTACGGAGAAAGTGAGTTTATTTCACCTTACTTTTTTCGAAGTATTTGTGAAAAAATCAAAATAGCTCCATAAATATCATCACTTTCATTTTTAAGATAATTGCATTAATATGACACCAAGAAAAATAATGACATTTTTTTTCAATCAAAGGAAGAATGAGAAATTGTTCCTTCTTATAAAGAAAATAAAAAACCACATATAGCTTCACATAAGAAGTTGAAAATTATTGTACAATGTTGCTTTTTTTCACCTTTTGTGTGTTTTTCTTGTCTTAATTGATGTTAAATCATGGCACGTGACTCTTTAATTTCGAGACACTTCACAAATTAAACCAAATTTATTTATTTTTTGTTTGGATTGATAATACTTATAATTAAACCAAATTAAATCACACTAATTTATAATACATTCACTTAAAGGTAAAGAAATTAAGTTTTGATTTTTGTGCTGTAAAACTTTTTTTATTTCTTTAAAATTCAAAATACCTACTTTCGATTTTAAAAAAAAAATATGGTCAGAAGTTATTTCCCTCGTACATTGAATTGAAGGTCCTAATATCGAATATAAAAATTTAAATTACTGTAATTTCTTAATTTTAGCTTTTGATACAATTTCTATTACGTTACAGAGACTTAAACGTTGCAATAAAAAACACATTCTACTACAAAATAATAAACTAAAGCATAAATCATAATATTTAGCAACATGGTAGAGTAAACTTTGCTTTATTCTATTAATTTCTCCAAATTAGGTAAAAAAAAAAATAAGTAAGAGCCAAAATCCCATAATTTCTTTACAAATTTTATAATAAAAGGAAAATCTCATAGAAAATTAGAAAAAAAAGGAAAAATCCCATAGAAAATGAAAAAAGAAAAGAAAAATTCCATAGAACCTAGTATACATCTTTAAACTGGAGCTGAAAAGTTATTAGCCTTCAACCTGCCAAACAGAAGAAAATATTTTGTTATGAGTAAACAAGAAATATATAATATAAGAAAATTAAATATATAATTTATTCTCTAGTGAATTCTGGTTTTTTTTTTCTGTTACACAATTTTAATCTATTCTTTCTATATATATAGCCTACTTTTAATTATATGCATAATTTATTTTTAATTTGATGTGTAAATCAATCAAATTAAAAATATGTCAAAATGTAAGAACCGAATTAATGCGTCCCATTTAGAACCAAATTAAAAAATGTTATATATAAGTATTAAATAAATTAAGAACCGAATTAATGCGTCCCATTTAGAACCAAATTAAAAAATGTTATATATAAGTATTAAATAAATTAAGAATGGTTAATTTTATAAAGATTAACCTTTTGTCCACGGATGAGTTCACAGACTTTCCATCATACTAAATTAAAAAATATAATATTAAATAAACTAAGAATGTGTTAATTACATAAATATTAAATTAAAAATGTGTCATGTGTAAAAGAAAATTATATGGTCCATTACTTAGACTAATCTGAGTTAGTAAAAAAGATAAATAAATCTTTACTAAAAATATTGGTATATATAAAAAAATATTGGGTAGTTTTTAGGGTTTAGAGTTTAGGGTTTAGGGTTTATAAAAACTTTCAAGTTAGACATCATTATTTTAACTTGACATCTCAATTAGATTGAGACTTCAAATAATAACATTCATCTGTTTTCACATTACAAAAAATTATTAAATATGGGAGGACTAGACAAAACACATACGTTATTATTATTTTTTTATAAAAACATAAATTACTTATATTTAATAATAATTAAAAAAGCAGATTATTTATTAAATATAGATTTTTGTGTGTTTTTACATGTTATTGTTAGCTTTACTTTTTTAAAAAGATTTACCAAACACAAGAAATAACACAATAATAAGTGATTATTTTGTTTAAAAAAGTTATTTTTTTTTCTAAAAGAAAAGTCACCCATGTGAAGAAGTATGGTGATTATAGATAGAAAAAACAAATAAGTTATTGGATGCAAAATGTTCTGATAGGAAATTGTTGTTGAGCATGGGAATGGAAGAAAGAAAATTACCTTATTGGAAGAGGAAGCAGGAACAGAAGCGCGTTTTGATGAAGCACTTTTTGATGAAGAGCATTGTTTATAGTTAAGTTGTTCTTCAATATAGCGAATCTCACGCTTCATGTGAGAAATCGCTACCTCCTTCAAACCATGCTCACACCAAACAATACCTAATGTTCCAAAGCTTAACCAAAACAATCGATTTCCCCACATTCTTTCTATTTTTCTACTCAAATCAAAATCACCACCAATAATACTGTGTAATGGAAAAAGACAGAGCAAGAAAAAGGTAAAATTGTGTTATACTCATTCCTATAAGCTTGTTTTTATACACACATAATTTCTTATAAATTATTATTATTAAGATAGAAATAAAAGATATTAAATTAAAAAGATAAGTGATTTAAAGATATCATAGTATCTAAACGATTTAAAAAAAAATCTATCAAAATATTGAAGATAAAAATAAAATATAGGATTTAGAATATGAAATCGATATCAAATATAAGTATATAAAGATTTTAAAAAAATAGATTGAGATAGTTGAAAATTATATCTATCGAATAATGTGTTATTTACAATGGTTAAAATAGTGAATCTAAGTGAATTATTCAGTATCAAAATGTAGCCTTTGTATTTTAATATTTAAAGTGGTTGCAAATTTTATTATCTTTATCCCCAATTTTAAAATAAAAATTAATCCTTAATTATCTTTATTTTCATTTGCAATATGTATGTGTCTTTAAATATTTCAAATATTAATTAAATAATATTTTAGAATAAAATATAAGTCATTGGTAAAGTAAACATACAATAATCAAAGATTCAATACGAAAATAATACATATATTTTTAGAAAACCGCCGTTTAGATTTGAAAAAAATATGTTTTTGTTACGCTAATCTATTTGATTCATTAGTTTATTAAGTACTAAAGTATATTAGAGATATACAAAATAGATTTTTTCTTAATTTTTTTATATATGTTTTTTCTAACTAAACAATTTAACCCAAGTTTAAAATAGAAATTAATACAAAATAAAATACTTATATTTAAATATAAGGTAATGTATATAAGTTAATTACATTGCTTTTTATTTCCAGTATATTTATATTTATTAAAATAAATAAATAAATTGCATTGTATAATTACTTTATGGCTTTATTATATTTTATCTTTTGATTTGATTTTTGGAAAATTGTTTAATTACATTTTATTGATAATATATTTATATTTATTATAATAAAATAATAAATTTGTAAAATTTAATTATAAGATTATATAATGGGTCAATTAGTATTAGAGAGAAAGATAAAATTATAAACATAACCATCTTCATTATTGTATCTGTGTCGTTATATCTAATAATATCTTTGTTTTGACCGATGTTATTTGATTGCTTTTTATTTCCTGTATATTTATATTTATTAAAATAAATAACAAATTTGCATTGTATAATTACTTTATGACTTTATTATATTTTATCTTTTGATTTGATTTTTGAAAAATTGTTTAATTACATTTTATTTGTGATATATTTATATTTATTAGAATAAAATAATAAATTTGTATTGTAAAATTTAACTATAATAAGATTATATAATGAACCAAATAATACCAAAGAGAGAGATAAAATCATAAATATAACAATTTTCATGATTGTATCTGTGTAATATCTTTGCTTTGACCGTTGTTATTTGTAGGTAATTAATTATTTAGTGTCCACAAATAATTTCAAATGCGTGACTTTCGTAGTTTACATATTCATCACATATGCACACACACATGCAAATATCATCATTAATTAAATCAAAACAAAAACTACCCAAACATGTAATTCAACAATTTATACATACAGGTAGGCATAATTTATGTAATTAACCAAGAAAACTAGGAAAATCACGTAATTAGAGAAATTAGGTGATGTCTTTGCTTGAGCGAAAGAATTTTCGTTAAGCAAGGGTGTCAGATAAATCACTCAATAGAGTGACACATATGATACATTTGTTTAAGCGCACATGTTTTGCTTGAATAAGGGTATTAAAAGATCTCTCACTCATGCGACTTTAATGAAACCTTCATTTGAGTCCGCATACATTTTTCAACCAAGGGTATAAGACGAAATACTCGTTGAGGTGACTCATACAATACTCGCACTTAAAAACCTCAAAATAAATTGTCTCTCTTTTGAAATCCATGCATCTTTCTAAAACTCATTCATAAGAATTTTCCTCCTAACATATAACAACAAATCTATCTCGATTTTAAGTTTGAAAGAAACACAAAACTCCACTTAAACAAGGAGGAGTAATCCTAGTCCAACCTGCAATGTTGGACAATAGACTCAATGGGTCCTTAAAGAATATCCAACTACATATGTCACAAATAACTTTGAACCACAAAACAACAAAAGAACTCCAAGTTTTTCACGACACGTGAACTTCAAATTTCATGTAGGTAGTTAGAAAACTCTAGATGCACATGCAACTAGTATTACTTAGATTCTACATGCTACTAGGGAACATCAAATGCTTATGCAAAAAATGTTTTTCAATTATACATGTAACTAGAGGACATCATACGCAAATGCAATGGATGTTCATTTGTTTCAACATGCAATTGGAGGACATTAAACACATCTACAACCAATGTTCTTTGTCTTCACATGTTTCTAGAGAATATTAGATGCAAACGCAACTTATGTTTCTCAATTACATACTAAAAAGCTCTGGTATTACATACAACTCCAAAACTTCATACTTAACCTATAATTCAAGAACTTTAATCTTAACATGAAAAAAAAATATCATACTACAACCATTTTCACAAATGAAAAACTTATTTTAAACTCGCTAATTAAGATTTATCTAAAACAACTTTCTTTACTTTAACTTTTTCTTCTTCTCCAAAAAGCTTCATGTTCAGACAAGGGATTGTTTGGTGCTTCAAAACTCCATTTGAAAAAATAAATTTAAGATATTCAAATGACATATTTATATTTATTGTACTCCAACCATACAAAATCACATGGTATGTTATATAAGGTAGCATGATGATATATGATGTAATATAATTAATTATATAATAAAATAATAATAATAATAAATCATAAATAATAATAAAAATAACAAAAATTAAAAATAACAGTAGTAGCAATAAATAAAAATAAACTCATAAAATAATAATAATGATGATAATAAGAATATAAATAATAATAATACTATCATTATTCAATATTTAATTAAAATTATTTATAATATTAAGGATAATATGATGTTTTATAAATTTATTATGTTATACACTACAAGAAAATCATGAAATAGAAACCATTTTTTATAAACCAAAATAATTAGTTGCAATAGTAACTAAATTAGAGACCATTTTAGAAACTAAAAAAAAATGATTTCTAAATTAGTTTATATTATTGTTAAATAGTTTCTAAATTGGTATCTAATTAGCAACTATTGTTTTAACTACCAATTATTTAGTTTTTAAATTTGGTAGCAAAAACCTTAGTTACTAATTAGATACCAATTTATAAACTATTTAACGATAATAGAAACTAATTTAGAAACCAATTTTTTTTTAGTTTTTAAAATGATCTTTAATTTAATTACTATTACAACTAATTATTTTGGTCTTTAAAAATTGGTTTCTATTTCATGATTTTTTTTTAGTGATAGTTTTCAAAATAATTATCATATTATTAAAATCACTTACAGTTTTTTCTTTCATTTCTTTTTATTATGCAAATAATCACATATTTTACTATATTTTTTCCTTTCTTTCCTTTTTCATTCCATAAACTTCTCAATCAAATACAAAGTCTATGTTTGAAAGGAAGAATAGAAAAACAAAAAAATCAGGGAAAAGATAAGATAGATAAATTATAAATTAATTGGATTAAGGGAAAATAGTATAAAATTTAAGCGTGACTTGCTTTCTCATTACGAAAAATTTATTAAATAACAACTAAATTTAAATATAAAAAATAATTACTCATCATATTGACTATTTAAAATATTAAAAAAAAATATTTAAAGTGATTTATATCATTAATAAAAACTTATAAAGTGATTCTACATACTACTAAAAAACATCACATGCTCATGCAAAAATGCTTTTCAATTAACATGTAACCAAAGAAAATCGTATGCAAATGCAATGGATGTTCAATGGTTTCAACATGCATTTGAAAAGCATTAAACACATACACACGATGTTTCTCAATAATCTACTACAAAATTGTAGTATTACATGCAACTCCAAAACTTCATACTCAAAATAAAAATATAATTAGAGAACTTTAAACTTGACATGAAAAAAAAAAAATCATACTACAACCATCTTTACAAAGGAAAGACACTTCACAAATTAAATAATTAATTTAATTATTGTTTGGATTGATAATACTTATAATTAAACCAAATTAAATGACATTAATTTGATAATACATTCACTTAAATACGTTTTAGCTTAAGTTTAGGTAAATAAATTAAGTTTTGATTTTTGTGCTGTAAAACTTTTTTTATTTCTTTAAAATTCAAAATACCTACTTTTCATTTAAAAAAATAAATATGTTGAGAAATTATTTCCCTCGTACATTGAATTGAAGGTCCTAATATCGAATATAAAAATTTAAATTACTGTAATTTCTTAATTCTAGCCTTTGATACAACTGCTATTACGTTACAGAGACTTAAACGTTGCAATAAAAAAAATTCTACTACAAAATAATAAACTAAAGCATAAATCATAATATTTAGCAACAACATGGTAGAGTAAACTTTTCTTTATTCTATTAATTTCTCCAAATTAGGTAAAAAAAAGTAAGAGCCAAAATCCCAGAATTTTTGTACAAATTTTTGAATAAAAGATAAAAACTCATAGAAAATTAGAAAAAAAGGAAAAATCCCATAGAAAATTATAAAAAAAAGTAAAAAATCCATAGAGCCTAGTACACTTCTCTCAACTGGAACTGAAAAGTTATTAGCCTTCAACCTGCCAAAGAGAACAAAATATTTTGTTATGAGTAAACAAGAAATATATAATATAAGAAATTTAAATATATAATTTATTTTCAAGTGAATTCTGATTTTTTTTTCTGTTACACAATTTTAATCTATTCTTTCTATATATAACCTACTTTTAATTATATGCATAATTTGTTTTTAATTTTATGTATAAATCAATCAAACTAAAAAAATGTCAAAATGTAAGAACCAAATTAAAAAATGTTATATATATATATATAAGTATTAAATAAATTAAGAATGGTTAATTTTATAAAGATTAACATTTTATCCACGGATGAGTTCACAGACTTTCCATCATACTAAATTAAAAAATATAAGTATTAAATAAACTAATAATGTGTTAATTACATAAATATTAAATTAAAAATGTGTCATGTGTAAAAGAAAATTATATGGTCCATTACTTAGACTAATCCGAATTAGTCAAAAGATAAGTAAAACTTTACCAAAAATATTGCTATCTATAAAGAAATATCAGGTATTTTTTCTAAGTTTTTTTTTATAAAAACTTTCGTGATGCAACCTTCCATCTCAGCTACCACCTCAAGTAACATACAATTATTTGTCTTTGTATGAAAAAAATATTATTAAAAAAATAAAATATGAGTTATACTGACACCTCAAGTAATATACAATTATTTGTCTTTGTATGAAAAAAAATATTATTAAAAAAATAAAATATGGAAGGAATAAACCAAAACTATACATTATTAAAAAATGTTTTTATAAAAACATAAATTATTTATATTTAATAATAATTAAAAAAGCGAATTATTTATTAAATATAGATTTATGTGTTTTTTACAAGTTTTTCTTAGCTTTACTTTTAAAATTTTTTAGCAAACATAAGAAAGTATACAATAATAAGTGATTTTTTGTTTAAAAAAGTGATTTTTTTTCTAATGGTGTGTTTGTTTCATGAAAAAAAAAGGGATGGGATATTTTTTGTGTTTGTTTCAAGGGTTTTGAGGGTGGGAAAGTGGATGAGGGAGAGGGTGAATGATTTTTTTTACTCTTTACAAAATGAAGAGATTTAAGGAGATTACATAACATTATTGTATTTTACCTAAATATCCTTGTACATACATTTTATTACAATATACAAAATTAAATATTACATAAATTTATTTATTATTTATGATTTAAAAAATAATTAATAATACTATTAATAGCAACATATAATTATAAATAATAATAAAAAAAAATTATAATATCAACAATATATATATAGTTATATAAAATAACAAATGAATATAATAATAAATATTATTTCCATAAATTTTAATTAAATAATTATGGATAGTATATATTAAAATTTTTTAATTAATTCAAACCTAAAAAAAAAATCATAATTCATTAATTCAAATATTTTTTAATAACAAGGACAAAATTTGTAAACTTACAATAAATCATTTTCACAAATCCACTATATTATCCTTCAATCCAAACAATCTCACATATCCTCAGATATCCTCTCTAGTCCTCACAAATTCATTCCTTTTCCTCCTTATAAATCAACTCCTCAATACAAACAGAAAGAAAAATTACGCATGTGGAGAAGTATGATGATTATAGATGAAAAAAAATTAAGTTATTGGATTCATCATACAAAATGTTCTGAAGATGCAATAGAAAATTGTTGTTGAGCATGAGAATAAAAGAAAGAAAATGACCTTATTGGAAGAGGAAGCAGGAGGAGAAGCGCGTTTTGATGAAGCACGTTCTGATGTAGAGCATTGCTTATAGTTAAGTTGTTCTTCAATATAACGAATCTCACGCTTCATGTGAGAAATCGCTACCTCCTTCAAACCATGCTCACACCAAACAATACCTAATGTTCCAAAGCTTAACCAAAACAATCGATTTTTCCACATTCTTTCTATTTTTTCTACTCAAATCAAAATCACCACCAATAATACTGTGTAATGGAGAAAGACAGAGCAAGAAAAAATTGAAATTGTGTTCTACTCCTTCCTATGAGCTTGTTTTTATACACAGATAATTTCTTATAAATTATTATTATTAAGATAGAAATAAAAGATATTAGATTAAAACAAATAAGTGATTTAAAGATATCATAGTATGTAAACTATTTTAAAAAAGACTATCAAAATATTGAAGATAAAAATAAAATATAAGATTTAGAATATGAAATCGATATCAAATATAAGTATATAAAGATTTTAAAAAAGATATATTGAGATAGTTGAAAATTATATCTATCGAATAATGTGTTATTTACAATGGTTAAAATAGTAAATCTAAGTGAATTCTTCACTATCAAAATGTAGCCTTTGTATTTTAATATTTAAAGTGGTTGAAAGTTTTATTATCTTTATCCCCAATTTTAAAATAAAAATTCATCCTTAATTATCTTTATTTTCGTATGCAATATGTATGTGTCTTTAAATATTAATTAAATAATATTTTAGAATAAAATATAAGTCAACATACAATAATCAAAGATTCAATACGAAAATAATACATATATTTTTAGAAAACCGCCGTTTAGATTTGAAAAAATGTGTTTTTTTGTTACGCTAATCTATTTGATTCATTAGTTTATTAAGTACTAAAGTATATTAGAGTTATACAAAATGGATTTTTTCTTATATTTTTTATATATGTTTTTTCTAACTAAACAATTTAACCCAAGTTTAAAATAGAAATTAATAACGAAATAAAATACTTATATTTAAATATAAGGTAATGTATATAAAGTTAATTAACATTACATTTTATTTTATTGCTTTTTATTTACAGTATATTTATATTTATTAAAGATAAAAAATAATCACTCACTATATTGACTAAATTAAATATTATTTGAAAGATTAAAAAATAATATCTAAAATGGTTTATATTATTAATAAAAAATTATAAAATAATTTATAAATTAGTATATAAATAAACTATTAATATTTTAGCTACTAATATTTTATATTATAATTTAGTCTTAAAAATTTAGGGTTGGTCAATCTATATCCAATCTAAATTCAAATAAATGAATTGGATATAGATATAAAAATATTTAAAAAAATATCTTATATATCTATAATTTATAAAACTAATAAAAGAATTTCCCCTTTTAACTACATGTTTGTTTGTTGGTGTACACAAATTGCCACTATTCTACCTTTTAAGTTTCTGTTTCTTTTTAACCCGAATAATTATCCACAATAAAAAACACTACCTACAATAATGTTATAAAAAATATTATTTTTATGGAAAATTGTATGATTTAATACTATTTTTTATTTTAATAAATACTATAATAATAAATTTCTTATTATTTATCATATGTTTGCATGTAAAAATATCATTTATGAAATTTGACATATCAGCGAGACTGATAAAAAGGTAGACTTATCCATCTTAATATTATCCTGGTATGTATAGTTCCGATAAAATTCATTTAAAAAAAAAATATTTTTAGATAATTTTCAATATTTATTTTTTCAATTTTTTTTTTTTTTTTTTTCATATTTTTTTTTTTTATATATTTTTTTTTTTTTTTTTCCTATTATTTTTTTTTATTAATTTTTTTTACCTCTTAATTTTTATTTTTTTTTTTTTTTATTTTTTT
>Ga0123342_1000037_pt1 | contig 125155 bp, 50 predicted proteins | sample Turbeawhitnodule_FD_89960 | JGI IMG/M metagenome (GOLD analysis project Ga0123342, IMG submission 89960) | Root nodule microbial communities of legume samples collected from Mexico - Turtle bean Mexico white nodule | ecosystem: Host-associated > Plants > Roots > Nodule | place: Mexico: Nepantla... | reverse complement strand
ACAATCTCAGGGTTACTTTTGTAGTCAATGGTTATAACTCTTCACTTTACTCTCTAAGGCGAGTCTGTCAGTTCATAGGAATAAATCCTTTCCTTAGATTTTCTGTGTATGCTGCAGCTATTTTATTGTGATATTTTATGTATTTATGTTTCATATGTAGCACTGTGAAGCCAGCAGAAATAAAAATTATTGACTTTGGATCAGCATGCATGGAAAACCGCACTGTTTACTCTTATATTCAGGTTTATATTTACTGTAGAATGTAGGATTTTATAATCACTATTGTAATTATAATTGTCCTGGTACCTACCCTTATCATCTGTTGTTATTGCAGAGTCGATACTATAGATCACCTGAGGTTCTTCTTGGATATCAGTATCCTAACTTATGGAATCAGTAACTGATGCCTTTTCTTTTCAAGATTTTCACTTTTGGGGTTTCTTTTCATTGTTTTATTGATTTACCTTTCTGTTACTTCACCATCTTTCTACATTGTAATACTTGAGGAAATAGCTTGGTATTCTTAATTACTTTTAATGTAAAAATGTGCTGCAGCAGGTGGAGCTATAGTTGAGTTGCCTTATGGCTTTAGACTCTGAAGGAATTAAAGTTTTTGAAAAAGCTTATGGCTTCTACATTTACTTGTTACTGGTTTATGTTACTTGCATGGCTTAGTTGGGGAAAATCATTTAAGAAAATTTTAAATTATAGATAAAATGGAACTATTATCCATCAATCTGTGCCATATTTTCCTTTCATTTTTTGGGATGTGGGGGCAATGAATGATTCCATGATGTGTTGTCTTTAGTACGTTTTAACATTTCAATCTTGTTAAAATCTTATGACATGTTTGTTATACTAACATTTGAATGTGGTTTTCGTTATCCTCATGCTTTCAAATATACTTACGGACACTTAAGATCTTTGGGATGTCTCACATTTTATTGTATACTCTATAGAAATCCTGTTTTCCTTTTTTATTTCTCAGGTTGTTTTGTTGTACTTCTAGCTTCTTTTTGGTCCTTAACTCTTGTCAGATACACAACAGCTATTGATATGTGGTCCTTTGGGTGCATAGTGGCGGAATTGTTTCTTGGATTACCATTATTCCCTGGGGCTTCAGAATTTGATCTTTTGAAACGGATGATTGAAATTCTTGGGTATGGCACTTTCTCTCAAGGAAACATTTTAATTACATAGCTATACAATTTGTATGTCAATGGTTTCCCTGCAATGATATATGCTGTGATGCACTGATACATCCATCTGGCCAGCGTATCTGTTCTGAGGACATATCTGACATGGATACGTTCAGATACGTATTTTAAACTTATCTGCAGGTTGTCAACAATTAAAATTAAAAAAATGTTAATATATGTAGAAAGAGTGCTTAGAAGTTGGTTTAGTACTGTTACTTATTGGTGTACAACGAATAATCCTGTTTTAGGAATGGGCATTGTCCTTTGGGTTAAACCATGATCCAATAGAAGACTTTATTACCCTTGCTGAATAAGACAACACGTCCCAAGATCCTGTACTACCCCTTTTTCCTAAAATAGCCTCAGAAATAACAATCACAACTTTTTCTTGTAGTCATTTTTTTTTTAATTTTTAGTCTTATATTTAACTATCATTATTTTTATTTTTATGTTATTCCAATCATTAAACATACATAAAATATATAATTATTGTGATTTATTCCATGAAATCATTTTCAAGATTTGATATTTGAGTACCACAGTTAAAAACACAAGCAATGTGACAATAATTGTGGATAGAAACAAATCTCACTCACTTTATATATACATCTTGATAATATTTAATAATGATTTTCAATTTTAATATGGTTCTTAAAAAGTTATAATAATATTTATTTTATTTTGTGAATTATATATATGCATATAGATGCATATTTTAAATGTATTGTATCCTACAATTTTAGAGGTGAGACCATTTCGTATCGGATACGTGTTGTATCTGATACTCGAATCCTATTTGTGCATCATAGGATATATGTAAGCAAAATGGTTGGACATTTTCAAAGGGGAGCGGAGGGGGCACTTTTACGGGTGAAATGCATTTATAAGAGTTGATTAAAAAACCTATGATTGAGCTTTTAATAACTTCATATTTTGTTACCATTTATCCTCCAACTAGGGTATCTCTTTCTTCCTCTAAATCGTGACATCTAATCTGTTTAACAAAGAAACACATGTAAAACATCAATTAGCTAAACACCAGCCTGACTGAATGAACAACCATTGCTTTAAATGTTGACTTGAGATGAAGTTCACTTCAATGTTATACCATTCTGTTACAAAGACGCTAGAAAACAACAAAGACATAGCACTGCCAGAGGAGAAACTGGTGCAGGTCATTAGGATAGACCCAATTCTTAATAAATAATTTTTTTTGTAAAACTTATTCTGAAGAAAATTTGATGGATTCCAATGCATAATAGGATTTGTTAAAATATGAGAAAAAACAAAGACATTGTGCTGTATTTTAATACACAACAATTGTGGGTGTATATAGGCATATTACATTAATTGTACCTAAATATAGGATATAAATGATATGCACCTAGCTTGATACCAATCTAACCAATTCTTGGACCCCTCAAAGATTTAGTGAAGACAGCTATCAACTAATCACCAGAGTTGACAAAGCTTGTAGTAATGTTGCCAGAGTCATGTTTGGTAGCTAGCCTCCAAATGTTTGGTCCTCTCATAGAAGATTGAATTAGATGCAATATACAAAACCACTTGGTTATCACAAATCAGCTTCATTTTGTAGATTGTTCAAATTTGTGTTCTCTAAGAAGCCATTTCAACTAGGTGTTCACAAGTTACTGAATCCATGACCTCGTATTCCATTTAAATATTTGATTTTGCTACAACATTTGCTTCTCTTATCCAAGGTATAAAGTTTTGTCTTGTTATAAATATTGAAATAAGGAACTTATCCTATATAATCAATAATATCTAGATTATATATATATATATATATATATATATATATGTCAAATCTCCTTTATTTATTGTATTGATTCCTTTTTCTCAATATAAATAAAGCACTTGTGTTGTTTCAGAAATTTTTTTTTGTCTCTTTCCTAGAGTTTAGCATGCTATCTAAGTTCTTTTTCAAAACTGTGTTGGCTGAGTAGAAGTCTTTTAACATCGATAGATTCTTTTGTCTCTCTCTTCTGAACAAATGAAGAATAGCTTTTAGATTTTTTAATATGAAATTATATTAGATTTAGTTTTTTTCTGCACATTAGTTGGTTGATTTTGTTTTCTTTCACTATTTTGATTAACATTATAGATGTTGCAAATATATTGTAGAGGACAACCACCTGATTATGTACTAAGGGATGCCAAAAACTCAAGTAAATTCTTTAAGTGCATTGGGAGTCTCCAGAACATAGAGAGCAGTGAGAGTTCCAAAAATGGAAGAAGTGTTTATCAAGCATTGACAGTGGAAGAATACGAAACTGTAAGTCTTATATGTTACTGTTTTTTGCTTTTGGGTCTTTGTCCAAAATGAACAATATGGCATCTCTTCAATATTTTTTTCTCTTTTTGTTTTTTTTTTTTAATATTACATGACTATCAACCATTCTGGTTCCTGTTCAGAGAGAATTGAAGAAGCCATCAATTGGAAAAGAGTATTTTAATCATATGAATCTAGAGGCAATTGTTGCCAACTATCCTTACAGAAAAAACCTACCTAAAGAAGATATTGTCAAAGGTTAGCTTCCCAAGAAGGCCTTAACTTGATTTCTTTTCTACGCTCTGTGCTTGTTTTATTTCTCTTATTCAGCTCAATTGAACTAATGAATGCTGTATATACTCAACTTGTAATAGAAAGTCAAATACGACTGGCTCTTATTGATTTTTTGAAAGGGCTTGTTGAATTGGATCCTTTAAAGCGCTGGTCACCTGTTCAGGTAATAATTGAATGTTTTATTTTCCACATTGACCCATCTTTCAAACTATAGTTGTCTCTAGTTAATGCAAAATTTAAAATGGTAGTTTGATTTCTTTCAGGCTTCAAAACACCCTTTTGTAACTGGGGAACCTTTTACACATCCTTTTAAGCCTCCCCCTGAGACTCCTCAAATGGTAAGTAAATCTCCATTTTAAGCATCTATATTATTATGTTTAGGTTAAATGTTTATTAGTACTGACTGTTCTTTAATTATTCCTTGAATGCTTCGCTACTTGAGCAAAAATAATATTTGGCTACCGTGTTTTAGATGTTTAACTAATGAATTATAGATAGTGCAATATGCCTTGGAATTGCGTTTGAGAGCTAACAATTCTTGTTGTGATATATGCAGTTTGAAAATTAAAATTGTGAAGTAAGGATTCATGTAGATCTTAGTGAGCTCCCATTGTCCATCTTTATTTCTTCCAGCAAACTGTGTTTCCTTTTTTATTATTTTGAACTAGCTAAAAACATTGAAATATCTTGAAATGCACTATTTTAGTCAAATTTCCAAATTTATCAGGGCAGAACGGGCTTCCTTTGGCTGGGATAAGTGGGACAGCCACAGGTAGAGTGATGTTAAGAAGAGTTTGTTGCTTTAGAGTGAGAAGAGCATTTTGCTGTTTTTGCTCTGATTCTGCAATTTTTATTTCACTACTTCCCTGATTATCTTTTCTGTCCCCACTATATCCTTCTTTAGTGGAATATGATATATTACAAGGAGTACAATATAAGCTATCTTTGCTTTGAATCAAACAAGCCGTCTCTTTTCACGGACCCTACAACTGGCAGCTTTGCTGCTTCCTGTATTCTCCAGTTTCATGAAAGTCCCTACACCATCCTCAAATTCAAAAATTAAAAGCTTCACAGATAGTTCTAAGATTTTTCCATTTGGGGAATATGCCAGAGCTGGACCTGTTCTTGTTTATGTTGACTTGGGTCTATGTATTATATATAAAAATCCCATTTATTTTATAGAATGACAATAGTGGAATCGTATCTCTATCATTATTGGGAAAAATTGAAGTCTCATGTTGAATAGAGATAAACTCTGAAAAGATTATATAAGTGAGTCTTAGAGAAAACAAACAGGAATAACAAACTGAACTTTTATTATTTCATCAGTCATAATAAGAGGAGTACAAACTTGTTTGAAGACCAAAGTATTCATAAATACTTTGCAAAATTCATTCATTTAGTTCTGTTCTCATGTTATTTATTGCTATATTCCCATCATTTAATTGGTCTATTTTATTTGGATGTTGCTGTTGTATCTTGTTGTTAGTTATTTGATCAGATCATTACATTAATTCCAAAGTCTTCATTTAAAGTTCATCTTATTTATGGCTACTTTACAGCCCGTAGTTCAAAATATCAAGGTGGATAATCATCCAGGAGGAGGACACTGGTTTGCTGCCGGTCTATCACCTAATGTGAGCATGCTACTACACTAAATATTGCTGTCTTTATGTTCTCAAGTATAATTGGATACATATAAGATAATCGTTTTAACTGTTGACAGGGGGATGTACTTTTATTTTAAATTTAAATATCAAATAAGAGTCTCAAAGATTTAGGTTGTTAAGATCCAAAGTAGATTATTCTGATTTAATTTTATTTTCCTTTGTTGGAAAAAATTTAGTTAGTTGATTTTCCTCCTATCTTTGTTTTTATTTTGTAAACAGGAGTGGTTAGGATTTCACTTCGCCAGCACTATCTATATAATTCTCATTATGTTCAATGTTAAAAAACATAGACAAGTTTCCTCTCCTAAAATTACATTAACTTGTGAAAGACAAGAAAACATGGTAAAAAGATTTCAGAGAGAAAATAAAGTCTGTGGATTTGTATACTTTAACTAATGATTGTACAATTAATAAATAAAAACGGAGCAGCTTCATATAAAAGTTTATTAGTGCACACCATTAATATGATCGTGGAGTTGTGATAAAGATAAACCATAATCTAGTGGGCATGTTGATGTGCTTCATGAGTTAGGTAGGAATACTTGTAGCTAGATGGTGTTTGTGGGTCAGTATTCATTGGCATGATCCACATGTATACTCACTGTTGAGATTCAAGTTAAAATCAAATTATGGAGTAGAAGGAAAATGGGAGAGGAAGCTCCTCCCAATAGGTTGGCTAGCAAAAGGTGGTATCTCTAACACACATCCTTACTTTGAGAAGTTAACATCTTAAATGTAGGAAGTGTGCAAAACTAGACATCCGTGTGGTCCAACAACAGCTTAATGACGGCTGGTTTGATAAGGTGGCAAGAATTGCTAAAATAGACCCTAATTTGAGTTTGGGCCTAATATCTTTTTTTAGACATTGAGTAAAATAATTTTATATTCCCGAATTGTATATTGTAAATTAACAGCACAAAACATTCACATCATTTATCCAACCAACTCACATACTAACAGTAGCAACTCCTTTTTGTGTAAATAAAGTAAAAACATGAAGTAAAAGACATGATTTGATCTTAGTAATTAGGGATGTACTGCTGATAATTAGGGATATTCTCCATTATTAGCCATTATTATACCTTACATGATTATAAATAGAGGATTTACCTGTGTGATTAAACACACAATTACAACCAGTCCTTTCAACACTGATAAACTGAAAAAAAAAAGATAATTTTCCGTTGAAGACTTTGGCTATTTCTAAGTAGGCCCCAAGGCACCAAAGTGAGATTAGTGGAAACAATGGCAACGTTATACTTCTCAGTGAAGTAGGCGGCCTTACATATACGTTTTCTTGAGTGAATATTCAACCCAAAAGTATTTCCCTAATAATCTCCAATTCCTAATACCTAACTCATCTTTCTGAGCAAAGCCCATCCTTCAATTTTGAAATTTGTAAATTGAAGCCTAACCTTTTTGCCATTCTGATAAAAGCTCCTCTTTAATTTTTCTAATTGAGTTATCACAAAATGTGGAATATAGCTTTTGATATTAATTCTGAAATAATTATATCCAATTCTAGATGACTATATTTTGTTCCCACAGGTTCAGGGCAAAAGCCGAGCTTCACTCTATAGTAGTCCACATTTTCAGATGGTTCAACATCAGCCTGCTAATAGTTATGGGAGTGTAGGAAGCCATGGGAGCTATAATGACAGTATTGGGCTTGGAAGCAGCTATGGAAGTTATGGAGAAAGCAGTAACATGTTTGCTTACTATTCACCTATTGCTCCATCTGGTATGAACATGCACAATCAGGGCAGTATGTCAATGCTTGGGAATAGTCCTGATGCTAGGAGAAGAGTTAAATACCAACCTGGGAATGGGTTGGGCATAAGTCCATCAGCTGGAAATTTTGCTCCCCTGCCCCTTGGTGCCAGCCCATCTCAATTTACTCCACCAAGTTCCTATAGTCAGGTTTCAGTTGTTTCTCCAGGACACTTTGGACCAACATCTCCTGCAAGAGGAACTTCTCACGGATCACCTTTAGGCAAGACAGCTGCAATTAGCCAGTTTAATAGAAGAAAAAACTGGGGACATTCTGGAAGTCCTCAAACTCAAGAAACAACATTTTCTTCAAATTGGCAAAGTCAATATCCTGACAGCACAAGCCATACTGAGGGAACATCACAACCTCTTGGCAGTTCGCCATCATATCTACAGTCAAATTGTATTCCTGGAAACCGGAAACCACGAGGAAGTGGAGGATTTTCTGCTAATCCGAACATTTCATGTTTTAAGCCCGGTGCTAATTTGAACTCACAATCAACAGAATTGGGTCATGACAATGCAGAGACAGGCATTTCATTGCCCGATCCTGGCGACTGGGACCCTAATTACAGGTACCCTATTGACTCCCAAACAGTTAATTGTCATTAATTATTTTCTTAATTAAAATTGATATCTTGGATTCTTCTTGTGTATCTCATGCAACATTAATTTTTCTACATATGACTATCATGCCTACGAGTTGAATATTTTTTTTATAACATGCAAAAGATTAATGGGTTGAGGGTCAACATGGAGCATTTAACAAAGGGGGTATATGGGAATGGAGACAGAATAAAGAGGAATCTGGATTAGGGGAGGGGGCAAGAAAAACTCAACTACAACGTCACAACCTTTCACCATGATTGATGTTGAAAATCAGGATAGAATATTTACATTTAGTGAATAGATGTTTATAGGCAACTAAATCTCTTAGTTAGTGGATACAAATTATCCTCTAATTATTTGTAATAATACAAGCCTATATATATCTATATTTGTTGTGTCTTTTGACACAGTTTCCGGCCTATTATTTCTCTAGTTATGTGATCTCTTTTGTGTCATTGAACATGGCATCCAAAGCCCCATAAATTTGACTCCTAAACTTGTGAAAAGTTCACTCAAAATACCTATAATATACTGAAATATACTCCCAATCCTAAAAATTATGTTGTAAACATTGTGAAGGAGATGTTTGAAGTCTACATCAAACAAGACATGTTCAGTTTAGACGAAAATTGAAGCCTTGAACTAGTGTCAAAGATGTGTTGCAGATTTACAAACATCGATATCCTATGTCCACCTACCTTGTCTGGGTTCAAGCTACCTTTTATGACTTCAATTAGCCCTTATCCCCACCGCTACAAATCTTGTAGAGGTCAAGAAGGAATTTGAAAATCATAATACCTTTTTTATGACCTTTGCCCTTTGTGCCTTGCCCCAGAGTACTCTACTACTTGTGACCAGATCTTAGGGTCTCCTTGGTCCCCCTATTATGGCTACAACTTTGTTTGCCCTTCTTTTAATTTATCCAAACTATTCAGCCAGTTTTCCTTTTCTTAGTGGTACCTTTGTTTTAGCCTACCAGAACAACAATTTGAGGTGCCCTTGATATGGACAATACATATCGAAGAACTACCATCAGCTGAGTCATACAATTGATTGGTGTTGGAAACTGCATGGAAGGCCTCCTTGCCTTGCTAGTGTGGCTTATGCCCCTCCGCTATTCTACCCCTGACTGTCAATCAACACTAAGCCACCCATAGGCAGTAAGAGGCCACTCTCTAAAGGCTTGGCATGATCATGTAGGGATGGTGTGGATAAGATCCATCAGCGAAGGTGAAGAGTTGTTGGTGATGGTACACTGGCAAAGAATTAATTGGAACTGCTCAACCAGAGAAAGTATATTGGGTTGGGGAATGATCTACTTTGCCCAAGTAAGAAGAGTTAGGACGGTAGGGGGAGTACCATGCAGTATTGGATACTAGCATACTTTGCTCCCACTTATATATTATAATTTGGCCTTATCTCTAATTGACGTGGGATCTTCAACAAAGATTCCACATCAACTATATATGACCAAATTATAGTATATAAATTGATGAAAACCTCACCTTTCAAGTTGGTTTTGCGAGGTTGAATTAGATTTAGAGTCCACTTTATAAGATAGTATTAGAACTTATCTTAGTGAAGTTTGTTGGGCTTTATGTCCATGCTTGAGATGTCTAGTTTTCGATATGAGATGAGTGTGTTGAGATCCAATATCTGTTAGAAATATGATCAAATTATAGTTTATAAGTGGATGCAAATTTCACCTTACATGCTGATTTTGTAAGACTAAGTTAGACTTAAAGTCCACTTTCTAAGAGTCTCATACTTGGGGATTTAGTCTACCTTGAGATTTAACCTTACAGCCTTGCCATTAAGAAAATAAGTCATTGAAAAACTCACTTCTGGTTTTTTTGAGATCCTTGAAAAGGATTGGCCAGGTTACTTTTAAATTCAACTTACATCTCCAAGTTCCGTAATTCATGTCTCTCTGCTCCAGCTGAGAGTCAGCCATTACCTGTTATTCTATCATAAGAATGGGTGGTCGTACAAGGTTTATCTTGCAAAGGAATACATGATCACTTCAGAGGGTCTAAATATAGTCCTCATTAAAAGGCAGGATCATCCAAATTTTTGAAAACTCTTAGGAATATGGGACTGCAGGAAGGTTTGCAACATTTTACCTTGAGGAATTATTTTTATGAATGCTGCTATTAGGCAGATATCGCAAAGTAATGCAGAGTATCAAGGTCTCTTAGGGAGGGTATAGCTTTCAAATACCCTTTCTGGACTTTTCTGTTTAAATTCCTTATTTTTCCCATCTTATTCCACCACAATGTACCTACAAACTGATATCAGTATCCACTGAAGATTAATACAGAATTCCTGTCATACTGGTGCTTTTATCCCCTTTCTATCACTTAGGCATAATTTTGGCCTTTGTAGGAGCTTAGATTACTAATATAGTTTTTGTTGTTGTAAAATAATAATTTTGGACTGAAAGAAGAGAAAGTATATTATGAAAGATCAAACAAGGGTGTAGTTTTGTAATAACATTGTGGAGACATTATTATAATTGAATATTTCATCTAAGTTTGACAGAATAAATTAGAATGTTATCCATGTGAGCAACATTTATTACTGTTTCCTAACCCAAATAAATTGACCTAATGTGTAATTAGTGTTGTTTCTTATTTTTTATTTGAAATATGGATATTAAAATTAGCTGGCTTGAATTCGAGATCTGTACTTTAGAAAAACAAAATACTAACGAAATATATAAAACAAAAGATATCATAATAAGGTGGCTTGAATCTGAGATATGTACTTCACAAAAACAAAATGCTAAACAAAATATATAAAACAAAAGGTTAAAAAGGGAAACAAAACTGAATACACTGGTGAAAAGATAGTTGTGGTTTCCTAGATGGAATTACACCAGACTTAAATCTGTCTGAAGAAATTAAGGTGATTTTGGCTGCTGATAGTCATGAAGCAGACTTAGTTATGGGATTCAATCTTCTAGTAGTCATTCCCTGAAGTTAATTAGTAACAGGGCATTTGATGATAATTGATGATATTTATGTTCTCATCATTAAATTTAATTTAATTCCAGTGATGAATTACTTCTTCAAGAGGATGGTTCAGATGAAAGCTGTTTGGCAAATGAGTTTGGCAGAAGTATGAATCTTGGATCTACTGAAACATGGGCTGGATTTGGAAGGTTCAACCATGAGTCCAGCTCAAACACTCCAATAATCATGCAAAGGTGGTTTGTTTGCTGTTAATTTGTTATCATTTTGCTTTACTTTTTCCATGGTTGAAGTGCTTTTATATTCGTGCTTTCCTTAGCTGCAGCTTGGGTTGATTTATTTTCTCATCAGATTAAGATTGGCAGATGTAACTCCATATGACATGCTTTTAAAATAGGGGGGAAACTATTTCCCTTTATCAGCGTAACAAAGAATTTAAATGTCATTTTGAGCAAAAATTATGTTGGTAACTCTAGTGGCTGTAAAATTGTGGGAACATTATTGACAGTATTGCAATTTATGTACTTTTTCTTTGTTTAACTTAATGAGGAATTAAAATCCTTGGAATAATTTCCTTCCCTTATAATTTGAATATCGTTGTTTTACTATCATTGATCCTTTTTCACTGTCATTAACTTGTGCTTCAGACAAAATGGACCAAGTCAATCATTTACTAATGTCGAGATGGGTAGCCTTCCAACGCATGATCTTCAAGCAGCATATGCACCCTCTCTGTCTAAGCAGTTTCATCTCATGCCTCATATTTTGCATAATTCTCCAAGCCGTTTTGGACACCAATCTGTTCAGAGATATACACATGGTAGACCCCCCCAGGCTGCTGATTGGAATCAAATTAAAATTCAGGCTCCTTCTGGTTTCAGCAGTGTGGGTCCTCGTTCTCCTAGGGGTAACTCATTTACCAACAGTATGACATGGGGTATATAATCTTTGCCTAATTTTACTCTCTTTCTCTCTTTTCTCTGTTTATTGGGATTATTAATTTCTTCTAAAATTCTTTATCCAATAAACATATTTTGTCAAAGCATTTCAAATTCTCTATAAATATAAATCAACTTCTAAAAATCTTTCATCCAAACATACTACTAAATGACATTACTCCGGGCACAAGGAATCACTCAAAATCTTTCATCCAAACATACTATTAAATGACAAACTTTATTACTTTTTTTTACTTGGTGAACATCAAACAATGAATAAAAAGGTGAACGTAATGTTGTACTGTTATAAATAAAAGGAAACTCGTGGTAACATGGAAGCTGGCTGAGGATCTTCATCCACTTCCACTTCTCTTTTCTGGTTTTCATCAAAATTAAGTATTAATTTACAAAAAAGAAAAATAAAACCATTATGATGTATATCAGTCTAACTTGGCTGGTATATACTGTAGGGCGCAGAATGGATCCTCCGGTATCAAGCATGCCTCCGACATCCCGCACAAGAAAAGATTATGCAAGGATAGACTAGAAGTCCAATTCAATGGTTCAGCTTGTTTTTAATTTTTTTATCCAGGAAGAGAGGGAGGGGAGTGGGTCATAACAAGGGTAGTCTGTGTAGAAGCTTGGGGAGAAAAGGGGAGGGGAGTGAAGTGAAGTGAAAAAAAAGGGAAAAAAAGAAAAAAAGGCCAGTACCCAATGGTTCGTTGGCAAACCCTTCTATGTTTGATCAGTTATTGTGCTTGCGCTTAAAATTAATTTGTGTTATAGTTTGCATGCCATTGATCATTTGGTGGGGTATTGGTATTTGGTAATTCAAAGGTACCTTTATATGCGCTGATGTACCTTCTGGAAAGGTTGTGCTTAATGAAATCTGAGTTCGTCGCGTGTAAAAAAAGTTAATATTCAGCCTCATTTTATAGTGACTATTGCATCCCTTTAATGCTTCTAAACTTCTCTCTTCTTCCTGATAGTTTCAAGTTTGAACTAGTTAGTAAATTCCGTTTCGTTTTTGTTGGTTGTCTTATAACTAGATTTGATTCGAATATGAAGTGTGGCAAAAGACAAGAATCAGTGATGTTTTATTCTAAAACCTTGGATGATTGACCTGGTAGGATACTGGGTCAGTGGGCCATTGATTCACTTATTTACTTGTGAGTTACTTGAATAGTATGAATATATAAAATTTTTGCAGCAGTAATATCAGAAGCTTGAATGGTGTAGCGAACAATATCAGTTTTATTATTTTAGTGGGTGCATGTGGAGAAGTGTGTTGTGACAGAGCTGGTATGAATGTGGGACAATATGGAACAAGCAACAAAAATGGTGTTGGACTCTGTAAAGCAATCAACATATGTTTGAAATTGGAGTTTAGTTATCTGCTCCAAATTAGTTTATATCATTTGTAGGTAGAGAAGGTGATTTAGGTGAGATTTTCAATTAGACTTTGGCAGTATAAGAAGTATGTGTAAGAATTAGTCTGAGTTTGAGTTAGAAAGCACTTCAATCTTTCTTCATCAAGCAATTTTGCTTTGACATGTGACATTATCCAATGGAACCATTATTTGAGATAGTCTGATCTAAGTAATAAATGTGTCTTCTTGCCTCATAAACCTATGAAGTCAGCTAAAGCAAACTGATGTAATGACAATAGAAATAAAAGTGTAATGTGATCCTCTCTTAAGTGGAAATATGTCACCTGTGACAAAAAGCAATTACAACTGATTCAATAATAAAATAAATGGCCATAAGATGGTTTGTCATAATGTCTTCAAAGCACAAACACTTTATGGGCATAACTTTATATCTTCAAAATTATTTGTTCTTCTTAACTCCCATTTTTTTTTAATTGTTTTGAGCTATTCAAAATACCTTTCACCTCCCTCACTTCGCGCCACTTGGTCCAATTTATGGTTTACGCTTTATTTTTTTTAAAATTCAAACTGTCAATTCAATCAGGAGGAGAACGTTTTTAATGTTGATTGTCTTAAGAGGTTCTTTTTCTATTACTATAACATAAATCACCTTACATAGTCATTAAAAGCTTTAGGATGTTTAGCCTATACAAGAACTTTGCCTTTCTTTAGAAAGAAATTTACCATTTGTGTTATTTCATCAATTTTTGTTGGTTAGAGACTATAAAGGATACAAATTGTACAACCTAAAAATCAAACAATTTAAAATTTCAAGGGATGTTCTTTTCCATGAAACAATTTTTCTTTTCAAGGAAATGACTTCTTCTATGAAATTTTTCCTCTCAGGTAATTCCACCTTTGTCCACCACTATTAATTTTCTTTCATATACTTTTGTTTTTTCATTACTCTAATGAACTCCATATGCATCTAAAACATCGATGAATTTTAAGCCTTTGTTTAAAGATCATCTAGACCATATCTAGATCATCCAAGAAACTATCTTATTTGTATGACTAAGTGTGCTTTAGCACCTTATACCCTTATCCAATTCAAAAAAAAAAAAAAAAAAAATTTTTTTTGGAGAAACCTTAATCGAGAATACAAAATATTTCTCAATCAAACTTTCACGCCCTCAATTTTATCATTAAACAGATGAATGGAGAGATGTTATGGCTCAAGAGATTAAGGTCTTAGAAAATATATTTTATCTTTGCTTCATAATACGGGTTTCTTAGGTAATAAACCAGTTACTCTACCTATGAATTTGAATTTAAAACTTAACCTCAATAATGACGATTTCATTGAGGATATCTTTATATGTAAAAGATTAATTAGAAGACTTATGCACTTAACTATTATTACCTTTGCATTTCACAAGTTAAGTCAATACATAAAAGAATCAATTGACCACATATTTGACTGCTATTCATCACTTGTTACAATACTAAAAGTTTACTCCAGGTCAAGGTCATTTTTTTTCAACCTACAATAAATATAATCTTTCACCATCTATTGATGCATACTAGGGTAAATGTTTACACATCAGGAGATCAACCACTTGCTCTTGTGTTTTACTTGATAATTATTTAATTTTTTGAAAATATATCAATCAAGATATTATGTCCAAATCTTTAGCATGATCATAATATCATGCCTTATTATTATTAACTAATGAAGTGGTTTGGTTGCAATGGTTACTCAAAATTTGTAAAGTTTCCATTGGTATTTTATTTGTAAGTTTGTTCAAATGTAATTTTTCACTCTCATTCATTTATTTCAACACAAAAGTATTAAATACTTGACATATTAACAAATACTACTATTTTCAATAATTTCATTGACAAGTTTAGAAACATCAACATTTATTCTCCAAAGATTAAAATATAATTAAATATTATACATATTATATAATTAATTATTTTATTTATTTATTTTTGTTCAGTTTGTTTGTATATATATTATTATATATATATATATATATATTTTTAAATAATACACGAATTTATTTTAATGAATTATTATATATTTTTCTCTCTTCTTAAACTTGTATTATTATTATTTTTATTATTATTATTATTACTATTATTATTATAATAAAAATAGTTGTTGGTATTGTTGTTATTTCTCGTTCTGTTGTTTAGGGGACATTGAAATAATAAATTCTGAATGAATAAATATCATATGTTTAAGGATGTTATATTTTATGTGTATAAATGTTAATTTAATGATTGATTGATATGAGTTACTCTTGAGAGTTTAATAAAGTATGAATGATTAATTTGGAATGACATGAAACATGATATGGAGAGATGAATTGTGCATAGAAGGGATCAAAGTTCCTTTCAATTCAATTCTCATTGGACTCACTTGGTTAATTTTTTTTTTATATCTCCATGTCTTCTTTCTACACCCTCATATTTTTTAAATGAGAATACAAACAAAGCTCAAATTTGGTGTGTTCAGTTTCAGAAAGAAATAATATTTAGTACAAGTTATTAACTTAATATTAAAGGATTTTTTAAGCTTTAATCTATATTTTTTAAAGTTAATTTATTGTTTTCGTAAGTGGTTAGAATCAATTCATGAAATTGTTTCTTTATTTAATAAGTTTTCTTCAACAAACGTGACTTTAGCAGTTTTTCTTAGCATCTTATCTCTTTTGATCTTGGTTTTTAAATTAAAATTTAATATTTCAATAAATTATCAATACATATAACACATTGTCAAAATATAAATGATTTATCCATAACATAAAGAGGAAAGTTTCTTTTAACACTATCCACATTATAAAAACAACATATATTTAAGAAACACTTATAATAATATAATAATATTTTAAATTAAAAAAACAAAAATAAATAAAATATTAATTTATTGAAGTGTGAGATATGTGTTTTTACTGTATTTACAACAGTGAACATATCAACAACCTTATAAATCTAAAATATATTTAACTATTAAAAGTATTTAACTATAACTTTTAATTGCATAAAATAAATATTTATCCTATATAAAAGTAGAAGCATAGTATTAAAAGTAAAAGTTTAGAAAGTGTAATAATAAAAGACAGAATTTGGTGGCAGTGTGAGCACAGCCAGAAAACAGAAAACAGAACACAACACATGATAGGATAATGGCATGGTCACTCACACTGCCACCACCTCCTTCCCTTCCCACCTTCCACCACCGCACCTTCCACCACCACACCACCCACTCTCTCTTTTCCAATGGACTACCCTTCACCAGCCTCCGCCATCGCCCAATCCTTTCCCTTCTTCCCTCTTCGGGGAACAAAGACACCGACCTTAGTGTCCCTTCTCTTCAGGAGCAGCAAAGCGACAACGAAGACGAAGACGACGAACCAACCCCTCAGGACCTTCAATACGTTGCCCAAATCAAAAGGGTATCTCTATTTTTCCATAAATTTTGCATGTTCGTTTGTTTGTTTTTTCTCCGGTTTCTTATTGTATTTTCCTTCTCACCTCAAGGTTTTGGAGCTTCTCAGGAAAAACCGGGACATGATCTTCGGGGAGGTACTTTTTTTTATTAATTTCATTTTGCTTGACTAGTTTTCTGATAAGGGTAATCATAAGATACCGATGACCTTGTGAGATAGAGGGGATACTGATAGTGTACAGGGAGTGAGATAATTTTCAAATGTGAAATGTTGGAGTGGAAATAACACTTGTATAGAGTGCTTGTCTAGGCAGGTACTGAGGATTTCCTTATCCTTAAATGTTTCTATTTAAGCTTCATTCTTAAAGTGATATTGAAAAGTTAAAGGTGGTAATTTGGAATGTCTGAGTAAAATAACTAAGAATAGAATTGTCGTAGGACCATTTCTGTGTTTAGATTTCAGATGTGATGGAGGATCAGAAATATGAAGTGTGTGCGTTTCTTTGGGGGTGGCGGAAAGGCCAGAAATTATCCAAAGATTTGAAAAATTAACTTATTTCTTTTGCTTTTTATACCTTGCTTGCTAAGCCACTGCGTTTCCCAATCACATAGTCTTTGCCTATGAAGATCCAGTGAATCTTTTTCTATCCTATTTCCAGGTCAAATTAACCATAATGATTGAGGACCCCAGAGAAGTTGAGAGAAGAAGATTACTTGGTATTGAATATTCTGAAGGCCCAACAAGAGAGGATCTAGTTGATGCTTTGGAAGAAGTGAGTTTTTCTTCTATAATCTTAACTTTTAGAAATGTGCTTGAAATGCCGAAAACTATGGAGATTCTTCAAATCTCGTTTGGACTGAACATGTAGTTGTTTTTAGGATACTGATATCTGGCTTTTAAAACCTATTAGGATCGAACCTGTTTAGAGTTAAGTATGGATACATAGAGGATACCATACTACATTATATGGTATATCTAGCCTTGTTTAATAAATATAAATACTATAACTATCTAAAAATATATTTCCTCAATTTTTCCCGTTTTTCTTTACCTTTTCAGCATGTACGCCACACACACACACACACACAAACAAACCTTTACAAACACATGACCTAGGTAATGCTCTAATTTGATTTGGTCATTTTAGTTGTTTTCTAGTTTGTGGAGTGGCCCGTGTGCGTGGTTTTCATGGATTATTAATTATATTACTGTGACATGTCTGGACATTTCTGTCAACAAGTATTGTTAGTCAGTTCATGTCATCTGTGTGAAGTTCTCATGGGATGCAGTGTTGTGCATCTTAAAGTATTTGAAAGGAACCCCATGTCATGGGATTCTTTTTTAAGAGAATGAGCACAACAGAGTAGGCTATTTTAATGCAGACTGGGTTGAGTATCCTGTAAATTGAAATCAACCTTTTACTATTATGTATTGAAAAGAAGTACTTCCAAAGTCGTTAACTTCTGTTCATGTCTTTTGCTAATTTTTAGCTACCTGTTATATGTTTCTAAACCCAAAATGTTAAGAATGAGAGTAATCAGCATTTGTTTTTTGCGATGATATCTTGTGTAATTGTCTAAGTCAATTACTGATTTCAGGAAAAAAAATAATGACTTTGCATTTACTAGGTCAATGAAGGAAATATTCCAATGAATAGAACTTAGATAAGGTTTTTAAAAATATTCTACTTTCTTTTCTAAACCTTTGCAGTTTTCACAGGTTTTAATTGAAGCATGCATGCAAACACATTAATTCAAGGTTGACTAATTCTGTTTTAGTCTCATGCAATTCTTTTTCTAAAGACTTAACCATAGGTTCAAGAAGATTATTAGCACTTCTTAGCTTATTACATATGACAACAAGTCTATTGGCTTTATCATGCGTTTCTTTAAATGCAATTAATAATTGACCATAGCTTTTAGAATAATTTGAACAACAACTACTTATTGAATCACAACTTGATTCTTCATTGTTGACCATAAAGCAGAGGTTTGCTTCTTCACTCTCGGTTGATGTGTCACTTGATGAAGACATATCATTGTCTTCCCAAGATATGTAGGCTCTTTTGCCTCTGCTCCTTTTTCAGTCTTCTTGCTCACTTTCTTGTCTTTATTTTGTTTGTCTTTAAGAATCTGTTGAACTCCTTGGTGAGAAGTATTAGAGTTCATCTTGATCTGAATTTTCTTCTTCTTCACTCAGTTCTTTCTTCTGCACACTGGTCTTGAGAGCAATGCTTTTAGCTTTCTTTTCAAATGATTCTTTCTCCTTTAATCTGTTAAGCTTCAACTCATGTTCTCTGAGCTTTTCAAAAAGGGCAGCAGCTGAGAGTTTTGACAGATCTCTGGACTTAGAAATTGCTTTCACCTTGGGCTGCCAGCTTCTATCTAGGCATTTTAGAATTTTGATATTTAATTCTTCTTTGTCAAACACCTTACCTAGACCAGTCAGATGATTTACAATATGCGTGAATCTTTTCTGAACATCAGCTATTGTTTCCTCTTGCTGCATTCTGAAAAGTTCACACTCTTGAATGAGAGTATACTTTCTTGCTCTCTTTGCATCATCTGTACCTCCTTCATGGGTTACTTCCAAAATCTCCCACATTTCTTTGGCCGAAACACATTGTGATACCCTGAAAAATTCATCCATGTTTAGTGCACAAGCAATGATATTTTTAGCCAAAGAATCATATTGGGCTTTTTTCTTTTCACTCTCAGACCATTCAGACCAAGTTTTTTTAACATTTTCTTCTTTTACAACATGCATTGGAATAAAAGGTCCATTTACCACAGCATCCCATATTTTCATATCTATTGATTCCATAAAGATTTTCATTCTAATCTTCCAAAAAACATAATTCACACCACCAAACATGGGAGGTCTATTAATAGATGCACGCACAGCAAAAGGCAACTTAAACTCAGCCATATAATAAAACTTGATTAAAATACAAGCCCTAGCTCTAGATACTAATTGTTGACTTTATGGGAGTCTAAGTTCTTGGGATAATTTTCGCAAAAACAACTTTATGCAATCCTGACAAAACAGTTGATTGTTTTATGGAATAAAAGATTGAAATTTTCCTAGCAGAAGGTAAATTCAGAAAAACAACTGTTTGTAGTGAGATACAACTGTTTCTATTTATAACTTCAGTTTTTCTAATCTGAACAACACATTCACTTACACACTAGCAGTTTTAATTTCAGATTTCAAATATAAGATTTTAACAGATTCTAATACTTGATAACCAATTAAAAGTCTGATTTTAATTTGGCAAGAAAGATTCCAAACTTGAAACACTCTTCAGTTACTTAGTTCCTTAAGCAAAGTTAGTAATTTTTAGGGATTGTATTATCCCGGAAAACTGGAAAAAACAGATACTGCAGTAAAAACAACTGGTTGATCTTTGAAACAATAGATTGCTTTTTATACCAGTTCTACAGATTTTCCAGAATATGAAAGTAGAAAAACACTCAAAAGATTTTTACTGGTTCACTCAAAACTAAGTGACATCCAGTGGATTTCACTGTATCAAAAGTATCTTTTACAAAAGATTTGTCAAGAACAGCTCTTGAACCCTACAAGAGCTACAAGCACACACTGAAAAACACTATTCCAGCCAAGCTTATGCTTCAAGAAACGCTATCTTACAAGCACACTAACACAATTTTAGAAAATAGAAGAAGTAAGAAACGAATACACCTTATTTGCTGACTTAGGAGACACAACCAGGACCTCCAAACTGCAGCACCTTTATGAATCTCTTGATCACAAGCTAATGGTGAAAATGACAGCACAAAGAACTTCACAAAGTTTCAAAGAACCCTCCAAAAATCAAATTCCCTCAAAGATCTTCTCAAGCTTTTGAAAACAGTAAGAATGTGTGTATTCAAGTGATATTTTGATCATAAAACCATCCTCCCTTTTATAGAATTCAAAACTGAAACCGATTTGAAAATCAGTTTTTAATCTGTTACAACTGATTAAAACAAACTGAATCTGAAATACACTAAGAAGAATCAAAATAGATTTCTGAGAAGTTGAAAACTGAATATGGAAACAAAACAAACTTTAGAAACAAAACAGAATTTAGGAAACAAAACAAACTTTCAACAGCTTCTCATCAGAAAACATTTAGTCAATTGTTTCTTCAAATAACCAACTGAAAAAGCTGCAGAGTGTGAGTAGTTAAAAACCAGTTTTAACTCCTTTAAAAGACTTTGTGTTTTGACTTATCATCGTAGGCTTGAGATAAGAGTAGATCAATACATCAAAACACTAGGCTAATCTACCTTAACTACCTAGACACTTTATGAGGCACCAAGTCTCCTCTTCAAGGCTGATGGCAGTGTTCACTTCTCTTCAAGACCTATTTCTTCATCAAACATTATAGTTGGGTAGCTTTGAGATATCCAACAGTTTGGACTGAACATCTAGTTGTTTTTAGGATACTGATATCTGGCTTTTCAAAACCTATTAGGATCCAACCTGTTTAGAGTTAAGTATAATGTACTATGCATGGGATACATAGAGGATACTACACTATATTGTATATCTAACCTTATCTAATAAATATAAATACTATAACTGTCTAAAAATTATTCCCTCAAATTTTCCCTTTTCAGCATGTGCACACACACACACAACAAACCTTTACAAACACATGACCTAGGTAATGCTCTAATTTGATTTGGTCATTTTAGTTATTAGTTTGTGGAGTGGCCTGTGTGCGTGGTTTTCATGGATTATTAATTATATTACGGTGACATGTCTGGACATTTCTGCCAACAAGTATTGTTAGTCAGTTCATGTCATCTGTGTGAAGTTCTCATGGGATGCAGTGTTGTGCATCTTAAAGTATTTGAAAGGAACCCCATGTCATGGGATTTTTTTTTAAGAGAATGAGCACAACAGAGTCGGCTATTTTAATGCAGACTGGGTTGAGTATCCTGTAAATTGAAATCAACCTTTTACTATTATGTACTAAAAAGAAGTACTGCCAAAGTTGTTAACTTCTGTTCATGTCTTTTGCTAATTTTTAGCTACCTGTTATATGTTTCTAAACCCAAAATGTTAAGAATGAGAGTAATCAGCATTTGTTTTCTGCGATGATATCTTGTGTAATTGTCTAAGTCAGTTACTGATTTCAGGAAAAAAAATAATGACTTTGCATTTACTAGGTCAATGAAGGAAATATTCCAAAGAATAGAGCTGCCCTCCAGATGCTTGCTGAGGAATTGGCTGCATGGCCTAATTTAGAGGTATGATTTAATTTCATCATTTGATAATCTCTGCTTCCTCTTTGCATATGTCTTGAATATGATTGGATTTGAATTTGAATATTTGATTGTTTTGTGTTTAAACTTTATAGAGTTTGATCATTACGTGTCCATTTTATTGTGTTGTTTGTTTCATATTTTTTTATATATATATTTCTATTGACCTGTGAAATGGATAAAAAAAAGTAATTGGATTTTAAGATAGATTTGAACTCTAATCCAATGGGAAAAGGTTCTTCATATACAACCTTTGGTTCTATATATTGCTCCATAATGACTGAGTTACATAAGCTCAATATATATTTTAGTATTTACCTTATTTGAAATTGAGAGTCTTGGTTGTTTTAGGGAAATGTAGTCACTCCTCCTTCTTGGTAATGCACAAACCACATAGGTATTAAGAAATGGGAAATTCAAGATGCAAATAGAGAATTCAGAAATGAGAGTTGCAAAATAAGTGGAGACAATGAGGGGTTTATTACTTGGAGGGTTGTCTGAACCATGTTTGAAACTGTAATATTTTTCAGACTTCTGCCTGGTATTTTTTATTGAGTCTGTAGTTAGGAGCTAACAAATAAAGAGAAGTGGTAAGGATACATATAATGGAAAATAGGTGGCAAGTGACGATTGAAGCTAGAGACGAAAAAAATTCTATACTGAGGGAAGGTGGATGTCCAGAGAGAAAATAAAGGAATTTGTTAAAAGGAATATTTGGAGGAACTGAGTGAAGAAGTTGGTTCATCCTCAGAAAAGGGTTTCATCATTTCTGCCATTTGTTTGTTTTCTATTGTCCATTTTGCAACAAAGGTTTTCACCTTTTTATATATTTTTAATTTAGTATCCTCAACACTATTTTCTTTTTAGCATTTCTATTCTGTTTCCTATCAACCACCTGAATGAGAACATATTATTTTTTCCTTGATGGGTGCTAATCTTTCTATGCAATGGATTCATTCTTGATTGTGTCTTGTAGACCACTTATCCAACATGATATATGCATCTTTAAAACACTTAGTTTATGCTTTGTTTACTCTTTACTGCTGAACATTCAGTAACTTTAAGTACTGTGGGTCTCGTGACTAAGGAGTGAAATTTTCCTTAATATCAAGACACTTTTTGTACGTTTGTAATTCTTGAAACATTTCTCCATTTCTTTTAATTAGCTTGAATTCTGTGATTTAGATCTCTCTCTATTTCCCTATCACTATATTTTTAAAATTGAATACATTGTTTATGAATTATTGTCCTGTGTCTTTTTTATCTTCTTTTTCTCTGACATGAATTTTATCAGTAGTAATACAACCTTTTCTTTTCATTCGTTGCAGTTCTATTTTGGTGAATAAAATGAAAGCAGAGAATTAAATGTATTTAACTCCATGTTAATGTTACTTAGTATTGTTTGTACCCTGTCCATTCTTTATGAAGTTTTAATTTGTATGCTTGCACTATCCTTTGCAAAGGATCAACGTTTTTGTGATTTCTTCCTACTCTTTTCCTATCCTAGTATTGAACATCGATGCATGCTTGAACAAAGTTTTACTCTGTTCCTGGCCTAGTGTTGAATATCAGTGCATGTTTACACCATGCTTTGCCAAGGGAATGGTGAGAGTGTTTGTGATCTCTTTTTTTGGACTATGTTCCTAGTGTAATGGTGGATATCAATTACATGTTAATTGCCATGAAATTTTCAAAAATTATTAATATAGTAAACAAATGCTTTCTGGCTACCTTGCTGCTTCTCTTATATATGTTTGATATATTTGATTTTGAGGTTGAATTACTTAGAGGGTTCATACACTTATGTAATGCCAAATTGAAACTTCAAAGTTTGTCACTTTTTTGCTGAATTAATTGTTTAGTACCACATATTCATTTCCTCTGATACAGTGTACTATTCAAACCATCAGATTCATGCATTTGCTGATTGTGATGTAATATTTCATTGAAGCTGAACATTTTTACAATTACTTCTATTTTTAATTTACTTTAAAAAATGTATAGGAGGCAATACCAAAGAAAAAGCGTGGCAAATCTCTCTATGCCAAAGCCACTGACACTGGAATCGATCCTGAAGTGGCTGCAAAGAAACTAAACATGGATTGGGATTCAGCTGCTGCTGAAATTGAAGAGATAAATGTTGAGGATGACACACAAGTGCCTCCAGCAGTGGTCAGTTCCTAACCGGCCTTAAAGATTCTTTTATTTTTCTTGTTTGGTTTGGTTAAGCCAAAATGGCTCTTTCTATTTGAATTATGATGCCAATAATTATAATTTATAATTAAGGAATTTGTTGCAACCATATGCTTATAGTGAACAGTATATGCTCTAACAATATAAAGAGTTTTTGCACGGTCATTCAAAACAAATATAAGAAACAAATGATTCCATATTTTGGTCCTAATTACAAAAAACATGGACTTATTTACTTTAGTATCTATTAATTGTCAATTCTCTTTTACACTCTTAATTTATTGTGAAATTTACCCACTCATTTTCTTTGCAAGTGATGCATTTATTGACCCATTAAAGATACTTATTGGTGGAAAAAGTTTTTTTTTTAATTATGTGCAGTGTTATTACATTTTACCACAACTTAAAAGTTTTAATTTTATTGGCATTTTTTAAATAAAATTTAAATTTTGACATTATTATTTAAGATTAACTAGCTTACCAACTTTTATTGGTTTTGATGAATTTATCTAAGGCACTGAAGTATTGTAAATTTGTTAACCATTGTAATAAGTATCTTAAAAGTGATACTTAGTATGGTCTTTGATTGATTGACAACTTAAATTTAGTTAGACTGCATGAAAATTGTAATCTAAACTTATGATTTAAAATTAGCAAAAAAAAATACTTTTTTGCTTCTTTTTCTTTTTAGTATAAACCTGTTTTGGTGAGGATTATGCCGAGTTTGCTGATACAATAAGCGCATATAGTCTTTGCAAATCTTTAATCTAAACATAATAACACCAAATCTTGCTTGGATATTCTCACATCACCATTTAAAAAATAGTAATGATTAAACTGATAAATCCAGTTTTTATATAGAAACATGCTATTGCTTACATTTCAAATAATTTAATAAAAAAGATTGTTACAGTTAAAAAGTGTCTCTATTTAATTTAATTATTTTATCATTGTAAGTAATTACAATGTGGAGTGAAAAAGTATTTTAACGAACAATTTATTACTGTGGTTATTATTGATGATGGTTAACCCTTGGAGCTTTAAACTGAAAATGTTGTTCCCCCTGCAGGGTTATGGAGCACTATATTTGGTTTCAGCTTTCCCTATTATTATAGGTATTTCAGTAGTTCTGATTTTGTTTTACAATTCCCTCCAGTAGAAACTCTCATTCCGCTCAAATTCAGTGTATAATGTTACACTATAATGAAATGAGCAAGTTTATCTCAATGTTCACTGTTTGTTAGCATAAGTATATTGAAAATTCAATGCTTGTTACCATGGATAGTGTTCTTATTTCTGTGGTTGACCCTCCTAGATTCTTTTGTATGCATGACTCACCCATGGTTTCTTTCTATTTTGAGAGATGCCAGCACGTTCAGATTCTGATTTAATGGGATGTGACTTTGTTTTATCAACATACCTTTATAAAATATATAAGTAATGTTGATTAGAGACAAAACATAATCATCCATCACGACTAAGACATGTTGCACACTCTTCACGTCCTATGCATTTTTTTAATTCAAATCCCAGTTCTTGATCCTGATACAAAAATACCTAACATCAGAACGCATGGCTTCCAGAAGTACATAAATTTAAGATGAAGCAGACATTGCACTGAATCACGGATAGCTGAAGGTAATTTCCCAGTAACAAAGATGATCAAAGCCAAAGCCTCAAACACTGAGACAGCCCATAAAGAAAAGATTATGGTGGATGCACGGTCACACAAACAATATTGGGATGCTAGTACAACATTGGCAGCTACTGATTTGCTCTGTCCATCTTCACAACCCCCAAAGCCAAGATTCCCGAGCCTTAGTCTTCCAAATTCAGCCAACTCAACACCTTCAACTCTGATGAAGAAGAAACTGAAACAAAGGATCATGGAATCACCATGTCAAGGTAGAACACTCATGCATCAGCATGACCAACCACAAGAAATGCACATGAGGAGGAGCAAGTCATGTGGCGAGGGAAGAGCACGTGCAGCCTCAGATGAATTTGATCTCTGGTGGGCTGCACCAGATGCAGTGGAACATCATAAGATGTATCAGAACAGCTTCTCCAAAACTGAAGCCATTAGAGATAATCTTGTGAGTGGGAAGGATGTGGAAGCATATGAAGAGGAGGGGTTTAAGTGCAGTGCTCTTTGCCTGTATCTTCCAGGCTTTGGGAAAGGAAAACCTGTTAAAATGAGAAAAGAAGGATCAGTGGTGGAAGGTGCTGTAATATCTAGGACAGTTTCTTTGGAAAAGTTTGAGTGTGGTTCTTGGGCTTCTTCTGAACTGTTCCATGAGATTGAAGCAGACCCCATGAATTCCTCCTACTTTGATCTGCCAATGGAGTTGATGAAATGCAGTGCTAATGATGTGCATGCCCCAGTTGCCTCAGCTTTTGTCTTTGAGAAGGACTTTAAAGGGCTTCCTAAGACTGGTTCTGCTACAAAATCACCTAAGCATGTTCGGTTTTCTACATCATCTTCTACATCAAAACCCACCTCTCCAGCATCCTGCATTACTCCTAGTTTAAGCAAAGCCAGAGAGGATTTTACAGCCTTCTTAGAAGCACAGAGTGCATGAAGATGAAGTTGGTTCTGCCACTTTTATCACAATCGTTTAGCGTTGGTGAAATATTGATGGTGATTTTCAATAGAAATATGAAAATTTGCACAAAATCTTCTCATCATGCGAAATATTTATTCAAATATGTAACTTGAGGCATATAATCTCGTAAAAAATGATTGTGTTTCGATGAGGTTTTGATCCATGTTATCCTTCAAATTCACATAATAACAACAATATGATGCAACAACGAGCTCAGAGGGTTTTAGATGAACGCATGTCAGGGAAAGAGAATGTGCAATCAAACATGCAATGACGTGATCTTCAATCATATTTGAACTGCATAAACAAGATGTGTTATTTTTTATTTAAAAACAGGGAAAAGTAAGTTTTGGTCCTGTACTTTTTTTAAACTTGTTTTACGGTCATTAATCTCTCAAATTGATGAATTCAATCATCTAGCCTTTGGAAATATGTGATTTTAGTCTTTCATGTTTAAATTTTATATTTAGTATTGTATTTACAAAAGCCCAGAAAAGTCTCGGTCTCTCTTGAACTCCCAGAACTTTTGTTGATCTTGACAGTGTTGGTGGTGTACTTGCCAAAGGTACTCCGATGTTTAAGTCAATGCATTGTGTAAAGTATGTGAGAGTAATAAATATTGTTTATGTATACATTTGTCTTAATTGGTGTGTTATTTACAAGATTCATAATGAGTCTTAGGTTGTAGTCCTAGATTAGGTTAGATCATCAGGTTAAACTTCAGGATTAGTATAACGTTTCATATTATGATTAGGATTAGTATAACGTTCTGTATTAGCTATATTAAAATATCTTAAGCCTAAAAAGGTGATGGACTATTTCGTCCGAAGAGTCTTAGTCCCGTAAGGTACAAGTAATAATGTATTTTAAACTACAATAGTAGGTATCAGTGTGAAATCTGATATCTAACTAGTCTAAACATCTTAAGAATCATAAATCATATGTAAGTATATGTTAGAAAAATAAAATAAAAATACATACATACGAGGAAACCAAATCATACCAAACCCATGTAAAAACAAATAGTACTCCCAAAAAACAAATAAACTAATTCAAAAGCAATGAAAACTAATCTTGACATCCAACTAGAGTGAATACCTCAAGGCTCATAAATCATATGTATCTTAATAATACTAACATGTTATCTCATTTTAGACACTCTTACTATGTTTAAAAGTGTTTGATGTTCTCATAGTGTTAATGTTAGATGATTTCATAAAATTAAAATCGTTAGATAATTACGTGTTAGACAGCTCATTCAGTAAAATCTTTTGGAATAAGTTTATTGTTTTATAAAAAAATTTAAATAAACTTAAATGATTATTAAATATTTACAATCTTCTTACTAACCTTATTTAACCATTTAAATGTCATTTAGTCTGTTGATTATTTTTGAGATTTTTCACTATGTAGATAGTTGCTATATAAAGGTGAGATCCTGAAAAGTATAATAAAAGTGAAATATTAGTCTACTTGAAAGTGAATCCAATAATTTTTAATCATTGGAAAAGAAAAGTTAAAGATCATAATCCATTGAATTGTATTTAAAAGTGATTAATTTGTTAATAATAAATTGTAGAATTTTATCTCATTTTTTTATTTAGAAGTTACGGAAGTGGGTAAATAAAAATATCAAAATTGATATGTAAAAGATAATGCAAAACGAAATTGATAATGAAAAAACAATTTTCTTCCCTATTATTATTACAAAGTTTTGATCTTATAAATACCATTACAAATTTTGAGTAATTAATCTAAACAAGACCGTAAGTTTTATTCTAATAGGAAAAAAAATGGTAAGAAAACAAAAATGCCAACTCATTATTTTAATCAAATATAATCTTGGAAATAGATTAACTCAATAATTATTCTAATTTCTAATCAACTTGATTCTTTATATATAAGCTGCAAAGTTAATCAATTCATACCAACGAACACGAAACATCAAACATAAGAAAAAGAAAAAAGAAAAAGATGAACATAAAAAATATTAACAAAAAGAGAAACATAAAAAAATAAAACATTGTAACACCATTAAACATCCAACATGTGTCTCTCATCATACACTTGAAATCAAAACATTGTCTCTTAATAGTATCATGATAGGTCCATAAAAAACCTTTCTATAAACTGTTCTTAAAGCTTTTTCTTTATAAATTTAAAATTTTAATTATTTTTTAAAAATTAATTATTAAAAAATGTATTTTAAATCTAATTCAATTCATAAAATCGGTTTATCGATAAAATATAACATTCACTTATACAATTTTTAGTGATAATGTGGGATCTGCAAGTTAATTTTTTTAATAAATACATATTGAAAGATCAAATACATCTTTAATTGCTTTAACCATTAACAGAATTTAAACAGAAATTTAATTTTTTTATTATTATACTAAAAATTAAAATATGTTAATATATACTATACTATATACGGTTTACTCTACATTCGAAGAGGAATCTACGCTGGGACTATTAGAAAAAAAAAATACTTTTGATGTTCCGTTGACATACTTAAATAAGAGTTTGGTACAGCTATTTATTTTTTTAAAAGAAATATTTGATGAAGTTAAACCTTTAAATATATTTTATGAAACCCAAAGCCATAATTAAATATTTAGAGATTCTCTTTGGTACATAATTTTAGTTATGAAATAGTAAGAAGAAGGATCAGATAAAACAAAAGCAGTTTCCAAAGTAATGATTCCCCATGTCTTTGGGACCACATTTCTTTCATGTCAATACAAATAAAGAAGACTCATGTGATCCAAATCCAACCACGCGTCTCTTTTGTCTTAGCCAAAAACCTACCATTTCATCATTAATTTGTCGCTAAATTCTATGAAAAGATACGAGTTTATAATTTTTTTAAAATTTTAATTCATATTTTAACAAAAAAATATTTTTTCTTCTATTTTTAGTTATTGTTTGTATCAAAAATAAATTTGGGAGTCTAACGGTCATGTTCTTCAAAGAACGAGCTTTCGACTAGTCTGAGGTCTATTTGAAAATGACTCGTCAACTCAAGGAACAACGAACTTTGAGTTAATTTCCAGTGAAAAGTCCGCCTAAAAATGACTCACCGATAATGCCTAAGTTAGTAAAAACTCGATAATACTTAAGTTAGTAAAAACTCAAAAATGATAAGTTCTTAATAGTATACAAGTTTAAAGTGTAGTATAAAATAAGATTGTAATATTTGACGAATGTGTATTTATAGATGGAGTTATTATAATAAAAACAATTTTTGATTGATTATCAATATATCACGACTTTTTTCTATTTTTATATTATTGAATTGTGAATATATCACGAATTTTTTCGATTTTGCTAAATTAAAAGAATGTTTTAGTGAGGAATTAGGATTGAAGAAGGAAGGTCCAAAATAATGATGAAGAACAAAAAGGAAAGATGCATAATGAGAAAGCAACACAGCACATTGATTACACTTCATATGATGGCACCTAATGCTCCCTCTCACCGACACCCTTATTAATTCATTCATCTTTATTCATTATTTTATACAAAATACAGCGTATAAGAAACAAAACCAAAACAATTTTAAAATGCAACAAGATCGTATACCCATCTACCAAATAATTAAAAAAATTATATATAATACAGATATTAAAAAAAGAAATGGGTGAACTTTCTACCCTGCCACAAGTTAAATCATATATTTGTTTAGGAAAGCCCCACCAAGTGAAAATGAAAGAAAGAGTTTTGAAGTGTGTCATTGCTTTGTGTTGTGCAATCTTGATCCAATCATCTTGTGCTCAAATTTCTTGATTACCCCAGCAATGTCCCTCAATGTGGTGTCCAACACATAAGGGATCTTGTCATTGGTGACTTGTGTGGTGTTTACGAGTATTTTACATGATTCTCTTCTTTCTGATATGGTTCCATGATAGTGGAAGTACTTTATCCTACCTTCAGTTTTGTGAGTTGTTTTTCCTGATAGATCCTGTGACATGTGCACCCCTGTTGCATACAAGCTGCGTGGTTGCACTGCATATTTTCGATCTCTACGAATGCCACTGATTGAATCTCTATACACAAGCTTTTCAAAACCCCATTTCCTGTTAAGTTCATACCACACCACATGTTACACAACCATCATCAAAGAAACATTTTTATACATAACCCAAGTACTTATTCAATAAGAGCTTAAACCTGAAGTTTGTAAACAGTATTGTTGATAAGTTTAATTAGACAACATCCTATATAAAGCATTATTCTTATGTGTGGTTCTGGTAGACGTGATTATAAGACCAATAGTAAAAGCAATATTGATATATCACTACCATCTAGCTTCATTCTTCTCTTTCAAACTTCTATAGCAATTCTGTGCAATAAAATCAAGCAACTAACACTTGGACAAATAGATCTAACCGTTGTTGCTGACAGTGACCAAATTAATGGTAATAAATAGCAGTGTATGTATACTTACAAAGCTGTCATGATCAAACTTCACTTGGGGACAAAAGAGTAATGGATCTTAAACAAAGGATAAGAAATAAAATCAACCAAAATAAACATCAGTTCTCAGCACACTAAGTGGGGTTTTTCAAATACCAGAATTGAAATGTTTTTGAAGATTGTTACTGCAGCTTATTGAAGAAGAAGAAGAAGAAATCAATGATTATTCAAGAATGGTTCTGAATTTTCAAGGCATATAGAAATTATCTTCTTGAACTAGTATTAGGAATAACTCTTGTATAATTGATTTTATTTTAAAACATGGTTGTGTGTGTAAATTAGAAACAAATCATACTCTTGGACAAGGTTCAAACAAGCCCCACTTTTCCACCTGTCCTGCTGCACTGGAAAAACAGAATCAATGCTAAAGGGATGGGCAAATATTTTCAAACGCATCCACACCACAATAATGCAATTTCCTATCCTCCCAACACATAAGAAATAAACAGTGTCCAACCAAGCAATATCCTCTATGACTACGAGAACAAAAACAAAAGAAGAAAGGACAATGACATCAAATCGATGCCTCAGGTGAACAGCAAAAGCCAAACTCACACTTAGCAAAACTTATTAATCCTCCCAAATGTTTGAGTCATTTCAGCAAAGGAACATTGATTTAACTAAGCAACCAACTACTTTAAACAAAAGTTATGCAAAGATCTATTAAATGATTGAACTTTTATAAAAGTTAAGTTGATTTTGACTTGCTGCAGAACCCATTTCATTTTACCATTTTTTCTTCTCCTGTGTTGCATACAAAAAGTTAAGTGAAGCAGAATGAAAACAGAATATTGTGAATCATGGGATGCAAAACTGTACCTGTGAGTTTTGCCATAATCCTGAGAAAGGCAAATCTTGCTGCTCATTGGCATCTGTTCAATGGTGAACTGGTCGTATTCTGAGAGGGAGTCAAGAACTGTCTTGATAGTAGTCTTAGGTGGCACATAAATGTACTCATCAACATCAAAAAAGAACATCCACTTGGCCATGAACTTGTATCTATGCAAGCAATCATTCACCACCATGAACTGGTTATGATAATACCCATCAAACCTCTCTTCGTCCCTAATATCCTGCACCGTCACATACCCCAGTTCCATCCATGGCTTCAGCACCTCCAGCACTTCCTCATGCACCCCACCAGCATCATGAATAACAAAATGCGAACTTGGCCCAAAAAACTTCACGTGGTAAGCGATCCACTCCCTCACCCTCTGAGGGTTCAGGTTCCCGTAGAGAGAAGAGCCACAGTAGAAGTAGTCATACTTAGGCTTTGACAAAAAAAGTGAAGCATTGAAACTCCCGGGTGCTTCTTGGAGAACCTCTATTCTGTCAGTGACATTGAAGTTGGAGTCGCCAGCTCCCGAGGTGGAAGCATGGAGCACCAACTTGCCACCAGTGTTGGCAGCATTGACGGTGGTGCCATTGAAGGTGCAGTTAACAACCACCACGGTGTAGACATGGCCATAGCCCCAGTCAGGGAGGTACTTCAAGCCCTTTGTGGTGATGGGTTTTGAAGAAAAGGTGGTGTTTTGCAGAGGAATCCACTCACACTGGTAGGTGGGTTTCCCATAAACATGAAGTGGCTTGGAAGAAAGGCCAACGATGGCAAAGGTGTTGAGTCCTCCTCTGTATCCTCCCATGTTGATGAAGTTGTAGGCTGCAGAGCCGTAAGTGTTGAAGACACGCTTAATGGTGGCGTTGGAAAACAGAGGGGTGGAAGAGGGTGGTGGAGGGGGGGTGGGAAGTGGTGGTGGGGCTGAAGAAAGTGGTGGGGATTGTAGGGAGACCCTTGAGATGCAGAAACGGAGATCGGAGGAAGAGATGGTGAAACGTGAAGGGAGGAACTGAAGGAGAGTGGCCACGCCACAAAGGAGAAGAAAAACTGTGAGAAGCAGCTTGAGTTCTGCAGCGTAGTTCACTAGTGACCCAACAAAGAACACATTTTTCTCCCTCTCTTTGCTTGCCATTGCCATTGCTGTGCTATGCTATGCACGTGCTCACTTCTCTCTCTCTCTCTCTGTGTGGAAGAAGAAGAGAGAGAAGTACGATGAAGGGAAGAAAGTGAGGTGTCGGAAGCAGTGAAGGGTGTGTGATGTCTTATAGAAGGAGAGTCTTGTTTGGTTGCAAGATTTAGGTGCAGAGAGAGTTGGGAAGTTGGAATTGAGATTGAATCTGATTTGGTTATGATGTGATTGGTGATGATTGAAGGTTCTATGGGAACTCAAACTATGCCCTTCATCTAACTTGATTTATGTGGAACAACACAAACATGAACTAGGAATCAATTTGAGTTATGAAGTGAAGAGGAAAAGGAAATTAAGCTATATAAAATCAATGAAAGCTAATAATAACAAGGTTTTATGTGAAGTTATTCTTTAATTTAAATCAATACAAAACTTGGTTTTGAAATTACATCAATTTTAACCTTTTTTTACAACTAGTTTCTTTTAAAGAATTGTATTCACAATTTTTTTAATGATAAAATATTATATTGAGTTAAGATATCAATGATAATGCCATAATTAAAATAAAATAAAAGTATCTATAAAATTAGAATTTTTATAAAGGAAAGAGAGAGGAGAGACGTATGAAAAATAGAGAAGAAGTATTGAGTCACTGTCGGAAAGGAGAACTAGAGAGGAAATAGGATTAATTGTATTTGGGCCGAAGATAGCAAACCCAATAGGGCAATTGCTTCATGCACCTAACAATTTGAACTTCCATCCTATCACTGACACAAAATGACTAAAATACATTATGTAGTTTTTAGATAGGAATGAAGGGTGCAGATCAAAATGTATTCTCGATTTGGTATTCTTGAATACATTTTCAGATTTTGGTTTCCAAAATACTTTTTCAAATTTCAAAATCCCTTTTTCGGAATGTTTTCATAATTTTTTTTTTCTTTGGAATGTAGTTTTTGTGTTTTGGAATTTCTTTTTCATAGTGAATTTTGGTTTTTCAATTTTATTATGGAATTTCATTTCTAGAACACAAAAAATATATTCTAGATTTCTTTTTTCATAATGTATTTTTTAATTTGGCTTTTCAATTCCGAAATAAAGGACAATTTTGGAATTTTAAAAGTTGATAGGTGCAGGTTCAAAATCATTGGGTTCAGAAAGCAATTGCCACCCAATAGTTCTCAACATTTATGTTGTGGCAAATTCTTCCCACACCTCCATATCCTCTTACCCACATACTTCTGAAAATACTAAAATTACTGAGCTTCTAATCCGCACAAGTCCTCGCTTATAAGAGAAATTTGAAGACTAACAAGAAAACCAATCACTAAACAAGCTTATGTAAAAAATCAAATATCTATACTTGGGCATATTTAATATTTGTTTGTTCTCAAGTTTGAACAGAGTCTATAGACAATAGTGATAGGTTGGTAATACATATTTTCTTCAACCAAATTGGTTGAAGTTGGTTGTTTGCTAAAAAAATGCTCGTGCTATCAATGAGAGAAACAAATCGGTATAAAACTTTCTATCTCGTGTTTTACAATGTCGCTTTAGAAGTGCTTTTCCAATACTAAATTTCCAGACTACATATGATATTTGCCAAAAGGTTTTAAAATCACAATCACACTCCCATTGAGTTTTTACACTACCAAAAAGTAGCTATCTAAGAGCTACTCAGTTGTGTGTACCTGGACTAAAGACAAAATAACAAGAGAAATAGTTATACAATTGTCAAAAGCATCCAATAGGTAAGCTAAATTATTGATTTTAAAAAATACCAAGCTTGGGAATTCAAATTTCGTCAACCTTACTAACATGCATCATTACGCAAAAATGTTTAAAACTACAACTTACCCAACACGCAGTACAAACACATAATCAGCCGAATCTCCCTGTAAATTCTCAATTAGTATAGACAGAACCCTCTTAATTTAAGCAGCATGCACTAATTCACGGGCAAAATTAACGATTTAAAGTCTTAAATTACATTGTTAAAAATATGGGGGGTATCAAGAGCCATTTACCACTCAGCACTTTCAAAGATTGTCTACAGTAACAATTTCCTGGCTGACGGTTCATTCCTGTCTCCCAGCAGGTACCAATCACATTGCCAATATCGCCCTACGATGACAAAAGGCCAACTGTCCTCCAGACTTTTACAAAGCAATCTGCATATCAGTAAGGTAACAGATCTCAGTACTGAAAACACATCGAATGTTCTTATTTGGTCCGTCTTCTCCTCTCCCTATCCCTGCTTCTATCCTTATCATGATCATCCCTCTCTCTGCTTCCACTCTTTTCCCGGTGCCGGTCCTTTCCTCTTTCAATATCAAAATCATAACTTCTGTCCCTTTGCCTGTCTCGGTCCCTTTCTAAATCATGTTCTCTGTCCTTGTCTTTCCCAGATAATTTTGGTTGTGGACTACCACTTGGACTCCGGCTTCGGTGCCGTTTCCTTGAGACATCATGCCTATCCCTCCTCTCTGATGTTCTTCCTGCCATTATAAAATGATAAACAAAATTCTTCACATTAAGCGTGGAAAGATTGATGCAATATAACACTCACAAAGATATAATTTTCTCATTTTAATGACATTTTTTAAATAAATTAGTAGAATGCATGGAAAAGGTGAAAGGAAGGAAGAAAAAAACAGACGTATGAAAGCATGCATGACAAGGGTTATGACTAGATACATTGTGCACTACACTCCAAGCATCTGAACTAATGTGTAATGAAGTTATTCAAATTTTCACAATGTCATTAGGATGTCAGTAAATGAAAAACCAATTCCTTATGTACAACTTTCAAAAGAAAAACACAAATAGAAAGAACTTCTTACTATTGCCTTTACCATCTTCACCAGAATCTGATAATCCATATTCTGCTTGCAGCCGTTTTCGATGTGACTCAACTTTCTTGTCGATTTCCTCCAAATTTTTAATTCCCCTTTCTTCAAGAGACTCACGGTATTCAATTAAAGCAACCTCCAAGCGTCTTAGCTTTTGCCTGTCCATGGTAAGCTCCATAAGCAGACATATATAATATAAACCTTTTACTTTCTGTACTGTCCCCATCCCAAAAAGATATAATTATAGAAAATTATAACCACGATGAAATATAAAAAGAAAAGACAGAAAGAACAGGCAAATGTCAGTAAATGCAAGCTGAACAAAAAAGGCATTATCGGTATTCAGTCCAATAGGCAATCTACTACCAAAAGAATGAAAGAGAGAAATTAAGTCAAAACATATTTAAACCTTTGCTCTTCATTCATTCCACTGTCGGTGTGAGCTGGAAAACTTGTACCAGCTGCAGACTCTAATTCATCAGCTTTAATAAGGCCATCATCCACATTCTCACTACCAGAAGATGAGTAACTTAAGCCAAGATTTTTTCCACCTTTCCTTTGTTCATCATCACTCTCATCATCCTCCCGAGCCCATTTAGAGGCTGGCAGAACTGGATCACTCTTTTCCTTTTTTGTGAATGCCTTAAGTTCAGGTTGCGGAATAGGAAGTGTAGAGGCTAAAGATATGGAACTTCTACTCTGTGACTGCAAATCTTCATCCCCATATTGGTTCCACGCAGAAAGTCCTACTGGTTCAGACTCTGCACTTGTTTCTTGCCGATTACTTGAATACTTCCCAGAAGTCCCTTGGTTGTGGGCATATTTCAATTCATCATCTAGTTCATAACCTCTTTGTTTTTCTGCCTCCTCAAGGCTTAACAACCTTGCAACCATCATTTCTCTACCACCAACAAGTGACAATCCATTGTGTCGGCACCGTCTTTCCAGCTCAGCAAGAGGAAGACTCATTAGCTCCTTCATTGCAGCCCCTCGACCCATTGCCAATGCAGCATCTTGGTTGGTCCTGCCACCAACAACTATATCTTCAGAAGTGGTCTTCTGCTCAATCTCAGGTGCATCCCCGCATATGGAATGGAATGGAATTACACCAGAGTTCCCAGGTCGAAGAAAAGTAGCTCTTAAGCCATTCACATAACCATCTGAAAATAGAAACCAGTCTGCCCAAACTTGTAAAACTTTCAGCACTCGTTCCTGGAACATTTCAGACAATGATCACCTAACAGTAAGAAAGAAAACTAAGAAATTATATCACGACAATCTACTATTGCTCAGTCTACCTTTAGGGCTTCAGCAGTAATACGTCCCATTATGCTACGATACAAGTCATTAAAACTCTCCATTATGTCTGGTAATGTTGCTTCAAACTTGGTGCGATATGCTGATGCATTTCTTACAGGAGCACTACTATTATGAAGAATATCAGAGACAAGCATAAGCCTTGCAATTTTAGTTGGAATGGGGGTTTCTTTAAGTGTCAAGGATTCAGTCAAGACTTCAACTATCTGCAGTTAAGATTTAGAAATCATCAAGCATTCTCCAAAACATACAAAATGAAGGATAATTGAATAGTAAATGATAGCAAGAGAATGATAACAGACAATTCTGCATATTTTTTCTCTATGAAATCGGGTAATTTGTTTTACTCATCAGATTAACTTAATTGTTATGGTAAATAATACATACATTCTAATATTATGCTAACTGAAAGGGCCATGTGTGCTTATTGTAGCATGGGCTGAGTACATTTTAGTAAAATACTATATTCATATAGCTCTTCAGCAATTCTCCAGCCCGACCCATGTCAACTATGGGTGTTTGGCTAAGCCTGAGCTAAATACTAAATCCAATACAGGAGAAAAACTAGAAGGAAAAGGAGAGACCAGCACAAATGCTAATATCATACTTTTGAATTTGGATCAATAACTTGCAAAGTTGCAGCAATTTCCAATTTTTTTCATGGGAAGTCATTAGTAATTTTCTGTTTGAAACTTTGGGTCTTTCTGTTTTTCACCAGCTTAGTAATAGGATTATACTAGTGGGTTGTTATTTTAGTAATAGTGATTGGTTACTTACAATGAAGAATACTTCCCTTATAAGAAATGAGCAGAGATCAATTCAAGATAAACTTGGTATCTTTTGTTATGTACAAAGTTGTCTGAATAGATTGATTATTTAGGTATGAGATAGCCCAGGCCTTGCCATCAGGTTGTCTAAGCCCAGTGCGAAGATTTGAGCAAGAGTTAGGTTTACTAAAAAATGGAATAGTAGATGCCATTAACGGATTGAGTAAGCAAATGGGCTAAAATGGATTAGCTGAAGATAATTTTGCTGACTTTAAACCAGCAATTTCAATTATACTGAGGGCATTTCAATAGCCAATGAGCAGAATAAATTTTCTACCTCGCCAGCTGCATCAGCATTATCTAAAGAAAACCCCATGGCCTCTTTTATCTGGCTCCTCTCTAATGTTAAAGCACGCAGCATATCCTCAAATTCATCCCTCTGTGCATCAGTCAGTGTTCTTTCAGGCTCAACACGCTACAACATTCAATCAAAACACAGAAAGTTATAAATATGTGAAGATCACGAGAGTGTTGTTGAGAAATAAATTCAACCTAATTGAAAATACAACAATAAAAGTACCCTGCTTCTTCCTCCAGCATGTGTGGAACCAGACTCCTTTTCATGTTCAGGACTTTTTGATATTGGTAATGAGGGAGGAATCCATCTGCAGAAAGAAAATTATATTTGTCTAGGTTACACTTTATTACTAATGACCCATTCAATCCATACACAACATTGGCAAACAAAACAATCCACCAATGTTCTTCTTTCTTTTCTATTTTACAATAATCAAAAACATAATACAAGGGGAAAAAATAATTAGTGTACCTCCCACTACCCGTTATCATGATAAAAGGTTCAGTCCTCCATCTTTGAAGGGTATCACCCTGCATTACAGGCAAACAACACAAAATGTCACCCTCCAAAACCTCCTATTTCACACTGTTATGTTAAAGAAACTTTTTTGCTTTTATGGATTCTTCAATGCTAATATATTGCCAGTACTTAAGCATTTTGTTTAGTCAACACATTCACAAAAAGTAAATTGTTGTACCTGTGCAAATGAGTAGAGTCTCCAGACATAGTACGTATGTTCCTTTGAGCCAAGGACAAACAAGAAGTTGAAAAGAGGATTGCCACGACCCCTCTCCATAATAGCTTGTTCAAAAGCACATCCTCCATCCAGGACATACAAAGCCATTGTATCAATTACATGCCTCAAATGTTCATCCTCAGGAGGTGAAACCATTATATCAGGAACATTAGGAGTTAGAACCTACAATGAATTATAGCAGGAATATTAGGAGAAAGAACCATTACATCAAAAACATTAGGAATGTGAACCAAGAAGTAATTCTACATCTAGTTTTTTTTTTTTTTTGTATCTTTTTTATATATGTTACTACCATCTGTTTTTGGACACAAGAAAATGAATTATTTAGAAAGATACAAAAGTTAAGGAAAAGTAACACTTGCGGAGAAAAAGAGAACAAAATAAAGATAAAAAACCATGCAACACATCAAGTCAGTCACATTAAAGATATAACAAAAACAATCCTCTAAATTGATAATCAGAAGACTATAAAGAAACTAAAAAGATTAAAATGCTACTCTGTCCAAAATTAACTCAAGATTATTGGCCAGAGAATTTTTTAGCATTTCTATCCAACCATATAAACTAAAGTATCCAAAAATGAGCAATATCAAAGCTTTTTGGTGGTTCAGGTCTTGGAAACTTGGTTCCTACTACCTGGTACTAATAATATTTATCCCTAGAGACAAAAAGATAATACTTTATATGATAAATAGAAAGATACACTACACATACATCTTTCTGTTGAGTTTGTAGACAGAACTAGAAAAGATAAAGTCTGTTGTAATTGATCAATTGAATAACACAGCAAATAAGTGTTTCACCCGAGTCAGAGAACTGCTATCGTATACAATACTCACAGTTTCCAAAAAAGTAGATGCATCAAATGAGTGTTTCGCAAACAATTACAATTTCAATAATGATTTCAGCTTGTATCACCGCATGACACTACAATATATAATAAATATAAAATATTTAAGACAATCTAAAACTGAGAACTTACCAGCTCAGAATTCTGATTCGGCACGGATGTTAATGGTGGACCTGAAGGACCAGACAATATCACAGTACTACCCTGCAAATAAAAACAAGAAAATATTTTGTACTTCAAATGAGAAAGGGAAGTCTGGACAGTCAATAGGCAACCTTGAATTTGCAAGATAGTCTTGACATTTAATATGTTAAAAGTCGAAATAAATCATCAAGATTTATCCTTCCTAATATCTTATCATCTCACTTGGGGGCTCGAAAAACACAGCAGATAGCATGGCTAAGTTTCTTTCGCTTGATATTTTTAATTTTATTTTTTAGTGGTAAGAACACTCAGGAAGGGGGACATTCTAGTTTAGAAATTATTTGGACGATTGGAGTAATAATAATGACAGAACAAGTAAACACTTTGAAGTGGTTGCTCATATTAAATTAAATAATATTGAATGTACCGAGAAAAGATAGAGACAAGAAGAGGAAACTGTATTATTGCATTACTGAGTATTGAAAGATTACAAAGATGCTAAGCTAAGCCTTCCTTGTACAAGTATAAATAAACATCCTCACAGAAAGATATATATAACCATGAGGTGACAGTTGTGTCAGTTATAACTGCCTAACAGACAGCTATCAAAACAGAAAAAATAAATGAAACTGAAATTTGCTTATATTCTCCTACAAATAACCGCTTGAAAATGGTCATTGTTCTATGAAATTCTTTATATTAGGGGTTTTTTTAGTCTTTAGCTTTTAAAAACTGCTTTATAAAATAATTTTCATAAACTACTATATATATAGGAGTAGGGGGAGCAGACGTCACAACACTGAGAAGATTAGCGAATAATGGAAAATAGAAAGCTTCCAAAACTGTTTAAAAAAATATTTTATTAGTTTTTAAAAATAAATTTTTCAAATATGACAACAGACCCTAACTCTTTTCTTTTTCATCAAGTTAACAGTAATACCTCCTTACTCCTGATGGCCATATGCCCTGGTGGAGGTGCAGGTAGTGCTTGCGATGGGAGGGCAACAGACCTTCCCCATCCAATTTTCAATTCATATTCATAAACCACAACTCCTGCACAAAAATATTCATCCTCAGTCATGGATTAACATATTTTTGAAACATAAACTCAATGAATATACATGCTATGCTACAATAGTTTGTGTTTTGATTTCAGACAAATAAACCAGACCTTGCATTTCATCTTTCGCTGCCTGTCCATCAGCTCTGTTCATGAAAGCTACAAAGCCACAGTTTCTCTGCCGTCTTCGCTCCTCCTCTGTCCTTGGCCACATAATCTTCACACTAGCAATAGGTCCAAATCTTCCAAAAGTACGGAGAAGAAAATTTTCATCAACCTACAATCATTAAACTGCAAGATAAGACTAACAGGTACTTATGATATAAAACAAAGGCCAATTATTGAGGGGACACTCAAACCTTGGGTGAGAGATTTCCAACATAAAGATTTGTAGTCTGAGGATCACCATCATCAAATGATCCTGGAAGTTTTCCACTAGGGTCAAAGTCATCAGGCAGCTCATCAAAGCGACTCGCCTGTTTTAAGGGGGAAAACTATCAGTATAATATAACGGCTTAAAATTTAGTGTGAGAAATAAAATGAAATTATAGCATACATACAGATAACTATTTTCATCATTTAAATTATAAGTACATAGGGTGATTATCGTCATGCGTAAAAATCAAAATAGGCAAAAAGAAATCAAAGAATTAAGATAAAAATGAGATTGTATGATGCAATTCATCCTATACTTATTGTTGTGATCTAGGGGACCAGAAAATGAGAAAAAATCGAGAGAATTTAGAAGAGATATCGAAGTATACTGGTTTCATAGGTACAAAGTGAATCACTATGCATTTGGCTTTGAGTATATATTTATATGAGGAATAGCATGGAAGAGGCTGTTACAACTGGATGAGTTAGCTAATAGATTATCTGTTATAACAGGGTGGTAACAGAACTAGGTAGTCAAGTAATGGATCATCTGTTGTGTTAGTTGGTAAAATGTTAGCTACAGACTAACACAGTGCTACCAAGAAAACACATTCATGTACGGTGGCATTACAGTACAATATACAACTATTCCTTAATTTATGTGATATACAGTTGACATCCAAATGTGTTATTAACCTTTAGTCTCGTCCAACAGCATTTCACAATTACTTCAATGAGAAATCTACATGCAATAAACATCATGCCCTATGTATTTAAAGAAAGAGAGATGAAAAATCCAACCACCAACTACATGAAATATGTGAACAGCGTCACTTACAGCAGAATGTTCTGCATGACGACCGTCACGCCAATGCTCACGTTCTTGATTTCGCCTCTCCCTCAGCTCTTGCTCATGCTTTAGCTCCTCCATAAAATGATCGATATTTCTTGACTTCCCTTTATCTTTCTCCTTAGGCTTTTCCTCCTCTTTCTACAAAGTTCAGCAAACAAGCATTATATCTGGATACATCAGAACTGGAAAGCAAAAACGTAGAGGTCAAAGCTTCAATTGAGATACAGACTTTCCTTTCAGATTCTTTCCCCTTGGTTGCCATTGGAGGTGGAATAAAAGATGGTACATACCTGCAAAAAAAATAAATGATAAACTTCTATCTTAATGGACTAAGTACACATTTGAACTAAATAAAAATATTGAGCATTATCAGATTCATCATCTTCAAAACACTCCAAACAGGTACTTCACACCTAATTAAACTTCAAGAATAACCACTGGATAATCCAGCAAAATCTTTCATTACACTCAGAGCCAACAAATCTAAGCAGCAAATTCAAATTACTGACATTGAACAAACATTTAATTCAAGAGAAAAAGCTTTTGTGTGAGCATAACACGTACACACAGACCAACACAAAAGCTACAATAAAGGAACCATGGGAAATGCCCCTTAACTCCACAAAGGATAACTTTTCCCCAACACCCATCAATCAAGTAGGGGAAACAATTGCCAATAATGACCTCTTGAAAGACTTAGTAAACATGTCAACCAATTGGTGGTCGACGCTAACAAAGTAAACAATGACAAAGCTAGTAGATATTTTCCGGACATGACTTTCTCTCTATAAAACTGACAATAATCTTCAATACGCTTAGTCCTTTCAAATCATATCTTCAACACTCCCCCCCCTCAAGTTGGAACATATGAATCATATATAGTCAAGCTTGTTAAAAATGGTCAAAGGAAATGACAATTACTAAAGAGAAAAAATGGGTAGTTGACACAACAGTTGCCAAAAAGCGAAAAAAGTTCAAAGAATACTACAGTTACTAGAAAGCAAAAATGGTCAAAGGAAATGAATCATATATAGTCAAGCTTGTGTCAAAGGAAATGACAAATACTAAAGAGAAAAAATGGGTAGTTGACACAGCGGTTGCCGAAAAGCGAAAAAGTTCAAAGAATACAACGGTTGTTAGAAAGCAAAAATGATCAAAGGAAACAACATTTGTCGTTAACCCAAAAATGCTCAGAGGACACAATAGCTGTTGGAAAGAAAAAAAAAATGCTCAGATAACAAAATGGCATCCAGAAAGCAAAAAAAAAACCCAAAAGGACACAGCAGCTGCCGAAAAGCAAAAAATGCTTAGACAAAATCATCGTTGTAGGGAAGCAAAAGTGCATTCTCTAGATGGAACGACGACTGTTGGAGAGCAAAAGAAGAAGCATTCCGAAAGAAAATAAATAAAATCACCCAAACACGTCAGCAATGAAAAATAATGTCAATTGATAAAGGCTCAAGAAAAAAAAAAACACTAGAAAAACATTGGAAAAAACAATATTTGTCGAAAAACGTCAACCATAAATAGTACTTGTCGGAAAAATGTTGGCGATAAAGAGTAACGTTGGCCGGAAAAGGTGCATAATATGTATCACGAGACAAGCTCGTTAAAAAGGTCAAAGGACAAAAATGTCAGCGGTAAATAACATTTGCTTGAAAAACATTGACAATAAATAGTACACGCAGAAAAAACGTCAGCAAAAAATCGTACATGCAAGAAAAGAAAGGGTTGTCTGTAGACAGTATTTACAAGACAAACATCTGCAGTAAACCATACTTGCTGGGAAAACGTCGGTGGTAAATAGTACTTGATGCCAGTAAATAGTATTCACCAAAAAATATTGAGCAAAGAGTATTCACCAAAGAAAGCCATGTTGAAAGGATAGGTCACAAAAAGGGTCATCTGGAGGATGGTACCACTTTGGTACCATGTTGAGAGGAGAGAAACCAAAAAGAAATATAATGAATTTTATATGTTGTATACAAATGAGCATTCTTATTGACATTTTCCTATCAAATCTTATTTGTTAGAGATCTCACATCAACTATAGAGTCAATTTACAATAGATAAGTGGGGGCAATCCCAACCTTACAAGTCAGTTTTGTGAGGATGAGTTATGCTTAAACTCATTTTTTAATATGGTATTAGAGTATATCCTAGCAAGGTCTGATGGACCTATTGTACCGCCCACTATCAGCCAACTATCGGACTACCCACAAATATCTAGTCCCACGCACGAGATATACATGTCTCGACGTGAGGAGGTGTGTTGGAGATCTCATATCAACTATTTATAGTATATAAATGGAAACAATTCTCACTTTATAAGTTATTTTATGTGGATGAGTTAGGCTTAAACTCACTTCTTAATAATAGTATATCTCTATATGTAATCAAATCATTTCTCTAACATAATCAAATCATCTCTATAACATAGTGTACTAAGTTGCCACTTAAAAAACACCCACCACTCGAATGCTAATTAAGAAAAGTTTCATCAAGCATCGTATACACCTAAAAGAATTTTCAACTAAAACAAAACTTCTCAATACACACGTACATGTATTCAGTTTTGGGTAAAAGAATAAACCCATTAAGATGAAGAGGAAAAGAACACAAGAATCGTGAGGAAGAGAATTATTATTAAAATAAACTAAAGAAACAAAACAACAAAGATACACAGAAAAATCAATGGAGCAAAAATTTCCCAAATGATATGTCATATTAAGGCAGTAGTTTGTACTGAAACGAAGATAAAGGCCTAATCTTATCCCGAATCAAATGTGTTGTGCAGATCTAACACATGAAATATGCACTTCATCCAATCACTGTAATCAAAATCAATATTATTCATAAGATCATAGAATTTTATGACTTCTGCCACCATCATGAACAATATTGATCTTGATGTGTGACTCATTTTTAATGGGATTATAAGATCACATGGTCTGACCTGTAGGCTTGTCATGGATTAGCCAATCACACTGTGCAGCTAATAACTCACCTCAAAAAGGTTTGAACAAAACAACAACAGATCCACCTTTTATTTTCTGGACACTCATTCAACAAAAACAATAGAGCCCCCACTTATTCATGTTCACTTGTGTCCTATTTTCTTTCCCTACTCTTGTCATCTGTGTTTCTGAATTAAATTTCTTGGTTCAAATTATTTGCTAATGTTTGAGTTCAATATGGTTTTTTTTTGTTTTGTTTTGATGGTGTGCTTGTTCAATTGTTACTGCTATGCTATGTGTTTCTCCAAGAAGGCACTCTTATATTCAACTGGTGAAGTAGCCAATGGCAAGACATTACGTACAAAAGTAAACTTCGCCATATGGAAGTACCCATAGTAAAGGCCAAAAGGATATACTTAGCCACCAAGTGATTTGAATCAATCAATATTTCCATCTAATCAACCCTTCATTGTGTAAACCCAACAACAGTTGACGATTGTCTTGCAACAGGGGACAAGATCAGCTCCAAAGTGCCACTAACTTGTAAAGCAGCCATTTTGTCCAACATCGCCTACTACCAGCAAGGATCAAATATGGATTCACTTGTAGACTTGGGAATATGCAAAATTTCAAAGAGGAGATAAAGGAGATAATTGATTATAATGAAGATAATGGTAGGACTCTGAGAGAACCACATACTTTCGTTTAGGGCAAAGGAGAGATCATGTGTAGAAGATGTCAGTGAAGGAGCATTTGGAGCATAAGATGATGTTGAAAGGTCAATACATGGAACCATCCAGGGAAGCCACAATATTCTGTTATAGGTAATTAGAGATAGAAAGCAACAACAATAACCAAAGTAGGAACCAACATGGGGAACATCCAAAGGGACATCATTAATAGCAACTCAAAAACGGATGAGACTCATATCAAATGACATCAGCAGAAATAAAGATACCATTTTGAGTTAGAGAAAAAAAACCCACAATATCCTTTATGGACATGAGAGTAACCAAGAAAAACACATGTAAGAGACCTACCAAACAATTTATCTATATCTATCATGAACAAAAACAGGTAGAATCAAAGACACGGTGGAATATGGTAAAAGTCCTGCTGCTAATGTGAACTGGATTCACTAGAAAAGGGTCGCCACATGGGGATGATAATGATAGTGGCACATGCAACAATGTTTAGCAACACAGTTAAGGATGTGGCGAATACTACAAAAGAACATGGTGATGGGGTATTGCTCACCTTATTCCTCACAAATATTGCGCAAAAAATAGAATAAGGGATTGAAGAGAACCCCCCTAGCCAACTAATACAATATAGAAGTGATTACTAGAATTGTGTGCATTGGGCCACATAAGATTCTTTTCTTTATAAAGATGCAAAATAGGGAAAGAAAGAAATATAAAACTTCATCTTAAAATTACAGCTAAACAAAAAAAAATCTATTTACATATAATCATATCTTTAACGATTGCTTTTACTAATTAAGCAAGATGGTAGACCTATAAAATAAACACACGCATTCATAAACCATAAAACTCTTGTTTGGCTTCTACATAGATAATAAAGATTGCTTGAGGTAAGTGTGAATCAATATCGAAAATTTCCAGTGTAACCACCATATACACAAGGAAAATAGTGAGGTGTCAAATCTACAAGGGAAATTATGCTAAAGGTGGGAGAGGGAGGGGAAGGAAAAGCAAATATCAAAGCCCTTAGGGAAATAGGTAAGAAGAGCCTTGAAGTTCTAAAGCTTTTTTATAAGAATTCAAGCACTTAGGGGGAACCAAGCTCTTAAATACACCCTAAAGACAAAATAGATGGTGGACAAAATAGTAGAATATTTCATTCTCTAAGATGGTGAATAAAATAGAATTGTCTACCACTCTAGTTCAAAGACATGTTCCTGATTCTTAGAAAGTGAACTTTAAGTCCAACTCATACAAAACTTGTTTGTAAAGTGGGATTTGCATCCACTTATATACTATAATTTAATCTTATTTCTAGTTGATGTTGGATGTCCAAGACACGCACACCCCTCATGTTGAAGACTGAACATCTCAAGTATTGGATTAAATATTTGTAGGTGGTCTGATAATGGCTCAATAGTGGGTAGCACGATAAGTCCAACAAATCTCATTAGGATAGGCTTTGATACCATCTTAGAAAAAGAATTTTAAATCTAACTTAACCGTACAAACCAAGCTTGTAAGGTGAGGTTTATACTCACTTATACACTATAATTTGACATTATCTCTAGTTGACATAGAATCTCACACATTAATGATAGAATCACCATGATCAATTGGAGAGCCACTCAGTCATGTAAAAAAAAAATCATGGTTGGCTATAGTCTTAAAAAATAAAACGTGTATGTGAGTACCACAGCCACACACTTCTCTCTCTAATTTTCCCACATTATGACCAGCCAGGAAAGACCAATATATATTCAGCAGAATGTTAATAGTGAGACTCTAATACAAATAGATATTGCAGAAACTATTTTTTTTCATATAATGTTATTTTGCTCCATTAATCCCCATTGGCAACTAGGTTTTGAAGTGTCCTTGATTTTATCAATGAGGTGCTAAAGCCACACCTCACCAAAACCAAAAAGGTCCACCAAAGGAATCAACCAAACAAGGGTACAGTCAAGCAATAACACACAGTACCCTTCAAATATCTCACCTCAACAGCTTTACACATTAATGTACCAATACAAAATCATAACATACACCATTTAAGAAAAACTACAAAACAACTCTTTATTGTAAGGAAATGAAATGAAACTGCAAACAAGATCAACCATTCCACTTCATGACTAAGTAATCATAACTCAAAAGTTCCTTAACAAATTACAAGAAAGTTGCTTGAATATTTTCATGGATAATGATTTATCTACTATAATATTATTTCCAATTTTCATCAGATGTCCATGAAGGATGCAATGCAAGAATACTGATTTATTATGCCTTGACTGGGATATACTTTGGCACGTTTGCCTTAAACAATTAAAAATACAATCATCTAAATTACACAAAATTTAATTGGGCAATTAAAGATGTCTCCATAAGCACAGAACAGCTATATTCTATACTTCTCTGTTTGCACATACAACTTCTAATTTGTATATTATCAGATCCAGAATTAGCTTTTGTTTTAGATTTATAAAATGAGATGACATTCAGTGCATAAGAATCAAGCATCTTGAGTTATATATCCAAACAAATGCTTCTTCTATGCAAACAGAACAAGCCAAAATTAGGAGAGTTGGAAATACTATAGCTCATCCCTAAAATACCAGAATTATACAACAAACCCCTCCCCTCAAATGTTAATCATGTGATCAAATCATTAAATGTTACAAAAAACATGCATCATCAAAAAAACTAAATTAAAATATTCAATTCGTTATGCCTATAAGTACAACCTAAATAAAGCTATACCTTAATAACATGTATTTTCCCTACTTATTGATGCCTAATTAAAGAGCACAGAAACTTGGTCAATCAAAAGCATTTATTTACCTACTTCCCTTCTTTGGAACAGATACCCCATCTTTGGACTTTTCACCTGTCATCCGCGAGGGAATAAAAAAGGTCCATACTTTTATTAACATTATATTATACAAAATAATAGAAAAAACTATGTATATCCAGAACATAAAGAAACATACAGGAACGTTACTTCTAAGAGATGAGGCAAAAGGAATATAAACAAAGAGGGGCAAGAAATACAGAATTCATGATTTATACTAACCCTCAGAATCATCTTTAAATCTATCATTAGGATTAATTGTGCCTCCTCGAACAAAAGTTTTTGACCCCGGTGTAGTGTCTCCTTGAAATGACTCTACAAACTCAGCGTACAAGCGAGCAGTCTCATCCTCCGCCCTCTGCATGAGACAAATTCCAAAATGATAAATAGGAATGGCTTTGCCAAATTCAAGCAAGAACTAACTAATTTGGCCATATCAACCCTACCTTCTTCTTTGCCTCCTCTTCTTCTCTATGCTTCTGGAATGGCGTTTTCTTCCGTGTGATGGAGAATGAACTCATGTTTGCATCAGACTGCAAAAAAAACAATAAAACTACTTCATATCCTCAAGTCCGGCATTCATTCCCCCATAAATTACACATTCTGAAACTATCCTCAAGTCTTTTACTCCACCATTACTCATATTCTCAAAAGCAATCTCAAGTTTCAATTTCAATTTCAACTTCACATCCAGTCCACCAAAAAAAAAATCCATCACACAACGCATAGAGAACATATGAAATACAAATCCCCATCAACCTGCACTCCAACCTATCGAATTCACTCTATCCTCAAAACCCGAGAAACACCAAAGTCACAAATGGAAAACAATCGGAAAATGCAGAGCCCAACTTCTCAACTCAGCCACTAAAACTAACAGCAATAACCCAATACACTCTCAGTCTAATCTAAAATAACCTAATAGCAACATTACCACACTAAACTCCGCCTCAAAAAGCTTGAAACAACACGAAACATGAAAGTGCAGAGGAAATCGAAGCGTCCTCCGAAGAAGAGAGTGAGGAGCAGCTAAAAGAGGAAATCCAACCTCATACAATACGAGTCCTCTTCCCAATCCCAATTGAGAAAATTAAAAAACGGTGAGTTGAGTGAAGAACAAATACATCACCTCATAGTATCACATAATCATGATTATGAACAGAACGAAAAGAAGGTAATCGAATTGGAACCCCAGTTTTGGGGTTTGATTGTGTATGAAGGAGCGAAGGGAGCGAGAGAAGCAGAGAATAGAGAAAAAGCGAAAACCTAAACTGAACAGAACTTACCTGGCTTTGGTGTTCACTCCTTCCTCTGAGTAGAAACGAAACGAGGCGCAGTAACAGTGATACAAGGGCACGCGACAGAGAAGGGTATTGCTGTATTGTTTTCTTTTCCGATTAACTCACCGAAATAACAAAACTATCCGATTGCATTATTATATTTTTACAAAAAAAAAAAAAATCACTATTTTTTATCAAAATAAATTTAATATATTTTTATAGATTAGGTTGGTTTAGTCTAAGTTATTATAAGAAAATATTTTAAACATTTTAAATTATCTATTTCATATACCTTTTTATTTTTTTGTTAATGAAATGTAGTATAGTTACTATTTGACACATAATCGCAATTAGTCTCTAATTTTCTTAATTAATTGAAAAGTTTGTGAGTTCTTATCGATAATATTTTATAGTCTAGTGCTTAAAACTCTATTCTTTCTTTGTATTCTTCCATTTTAAACTTATGATACTTTCTAATATATTTTAAGGTAAAAGAAGTAATACATTTATGAGTATTTCAATGGAACATTAATTATCAGTTGTTTTATTCGAATTTAAAGTGGGAAAATATATAATTAATTTAATTTGCACTAGACACTAGGCTTTATTCCATAAATGTTTTTAAATGTTGAGCCCTTCTCTTACAAGTAAGTTTTTAAAAGATAATTATTTTTATAAAAAAATTAAAATACTTTATAAAATAAATGTTGTTTGGATGAAAAATTAAAATAAATTAAAAATTTATGAACCTATAAGATTAAATTTAACTCACTATATAAAACTATAAAATTTCAAATTTTATTGAAAAATATAAAATTTTATTTAAAAATATAAAGGATATGTTTGTCCAACAACATGTAAGAAAACTATGATGCGTTAAAGAATATGTTTGTCCAACAATTTTGTGTTTCATTCAATTATATTTCTTCAAAACATATGATGAAGCCATCAAAATTCCTAAATTGCGCAAAGTTATGGAAGACGTAATTGTAGCTTTGAAAATCAACAAAACTTGGTACATGATAGATTTGCCTGTAGAAAAAAGTCTCATTGGACGCAAGTGAGTTTACAATATCAAATACAAAGCAAATGGTGATATTGAATGATACAAAACTCGTCTCATCACCAAAGGATATACACAGCTTGAGAGAATTGATTACCTAGATACATACTTCCTTATCGTCAAAATCACCATCGTTTGTCTGTTATTAGTTCTAGTCGCAACAAAGAATTGGCACCTAGAGCAAATGGATGCCAACAATACTTTCTTACATGGTGATTTAAATGAAGAAGTGCGTATAACTTTACCTTAAGGCTTAAATTCCAACAAATCTAATCAAGTTTATCATCTTACAAAGTCTTTATAGGGCTTGAAACAAGCCAATAGACAATGCTTTGTAAAACTCACCTCACTTTTCCATAATGTTGAGTTCACACAATTATCGTCTGGCCACTATTTATTTGTCAAGAGGACTAACAAATCTATAACAATGTTACTTGTATATGCTAATGATATTATTCTTCCAGGTGATAATTTATATGACATAAAAACTGTTAAAGGTCTCTTAAACAAACAAAGTCTTTAGAATCAAGGATCTTGGCAATTTGAAATTCTTCTTAGGATTGGAAATAACATGAACAACCAAAGGAATGCATCCCTGTTAACAAAATATTCTCTTGATATCCTTATTGATTATAGGATGCTTGCTACCAAGCCTTATTGTACTCCCATAACAAAAGATACAAAACACATGTACAAGCAAAAAATTGAATTTATGAAGCCAATTCATATCAAAGACTCATTGGACGCTTGTTTTATTTAAAAAACATCATATTTGATATAACATGTTATTCAATCCATAAACCAATTTATGCAGTCACCATTCATTCATCGTCATCGTGCAACTTATCGTGTGTAAGATACAATAAAGCTTCACCTTAGCATTTTATTTCCTTTTGATTCTACCATTCAATTAAAGGTCTTTAGTGTTTTTGATCCGGCCTCTTCTCCCAACACACGAGACGTTCAATCATTGTATATTGTATCTACTTAGGATCAACCTTAATTTAATGGAAATCCAAAAAAACAGAGAATTGTTTCCCATTTATCTTCAAAAGTTGAGTGCATAACACTTGCCTTAACTACATGCAAAATACAATGTCTGACTTATTTTCTTTGTGATCTTTATATAGTTGGAAACTCTTCAGTAACTCTTTACTCTGACAACCAAGTTGTAAGGCATATTGCTTTAAATCAAAGTTTTCGTGAATGGAAAAAACACATCAACACAATTCTCATGCTATTCAAGAAAAATTTCAAGCCAAATTATTCCACCTTCTTTCGATAAGCACCGATAAGCAATATGCTCACATCTTCACCAAAGCACTCGACCATGGGAGATTCAACACTATTGTTTCCAAACTTGAATTCATGAATATTCATCCCCTACCTTAAAAGAGGTTGTTAAAGTTTTTGTTAAATAGTCTAGTAGGATGGACCGCCTAGTACATATTAGACGATCTAGTAGGTTGGGTCGTCTAATATGTTGTAGGTTATAAGAGGCTCTAACTCATTGGATTATTTGTCTCGATGGACTTGGGCCAACTTATCTTCTTTTACGGTTTTTTTTTCTTAGTTATTTATTCTCTCTTTACTTGTATTCATGTATATAGAAATAATAATAGTTTTGTGTTTTCATTATTCACAGTCTTTTCTTTCCTTGTATTTGTCTTCTTCCTTATGCGTCCACCATGTCTCAATAATCCTTGAAGGTTAATCAATGATCCAATATCTTTGTTTTGTGTCTACCATATCTCAATAATCCTTAAAGATCGAATAATGATCCAAGAGTGGAAAATGTTACTAACTCAACACCTTAATTTCCTACATGCCACTAATTTCATGGATTCCCCATTCATATTGAAACGTAAAAAATACATTTATGAAAGTCCATTTTAGACTGAATGAGAAGTGACCCAATAAATTAATGGAGGACAATTGCTTCCTATACTTTCTTAGTGTCTTCACCTATTTCCCATTTTCGATCATACAATCCAAAACATATTAAAATGTTTTCCAAACATACATTTTAAAAATATTTTGAAAAAATATATTTTAAAATGAAAATTCTGAAATAGTTTTAAAAATGTATATTCAGAATTAATTTTAATTATTTCAAATTATTCATATGTCGTAATTTTAATTATTCATAAGGCATAAAAAGTCTCACAGTTGTCTAATTTAGTATCTTCCAAATGGTTTATATAGTAAGATAGTTTATATACCTTGAAAGTGGTTGACAACCTTGTTCATGTTCTTAGAATGCAGTACATATTTTGGCATGTTATTTCCAAAAAAATTAAAATTGAAACTTTGGGGAAATATGCTGTTAACCAAAGGATGATCATAGTTGAATAGGAAGAACAAATGAGAACTGGGAGAGAAAGAGAAAGCAGCAGCAGCAGCAACCAATACAATGACTATGGTAGGTAGCATTTAACATGTAAATTTGAATATTTCTTGAATTCGGCAACTCAGTTCTACACTTACTATTTACATAGTGAACTTCACGAAGTTTCAATAAAATTCAACATGTAGCAACTAGGCCTTTATTGCAAGGGAAAACTGGAAAAGCCCTTTTGCTTCTTTGGGCTGAAAAGGCAGTGAAATATATTTAGATGACATGATTTAGGCCTCTGCACTTTCCTCGTCCTCAAGTCCAACCCATCGCGTAAAAGCAAAAAGAAACTCCTTGAAGTTTACCATTCCATTTTTATCCCAATCCATTTCTTCTGCACATTTTGCAGACAAAACACAAATACTTATTAGTAAATAAAATACCACTTTAGGAAGAGAGAAAAGAGACAAGATTGCTTTTGGGTTGTGTAGGAGATGATAGTTTTTCATTTAACAGTATGTAAACTAAAAACTGAGATACCAAGACATTCATACTGACATTTTGAAAAATAGTTCTATATTTCATGCAATACTCCCTATTAGAAACAAAATAATATAACAGGTAAATAGACAAACTCTCTGCAACAGAAAGAATTCATGTTAACTATCATGACCTGTGAGTTTCTTAAATGTACCCATCTGCTAATGTTTTCCAAGAAGTGTGTTATGATCTAGCTTGAAAACTAAATGTAAAGGCTTTTCTTGTTTAAGAATGTTAAATTATATAGCAAAATACAAATATAACACACCCTGATAGCATGAGTATGCCTGTGTTTAAGCTTGCTTGAATGCCCTTTTTGAGTTTATATGCAAGTTATTTACACACAAAGGGAGAGGGAGAGACAAACTGACCAAATCTTTTCATGGCTATTCTTCCGGAAGAACGCTCCCCTGATGTAGTTTCATTTATGGCTTGGACCATCTCGTTTTTGCTGACATAGCCATCCTTGTTCTTGTCTAAGAATACAAATGTATCAACCAAAGTCTCGAATGTTGCCTCCAGATTTGGCATCCCAACTTGTGATTTCTAGGGAAGTCATGGTAAACAATTTGAAGTGGCAGCTAAACATGGAAATTCAAGGCTTAATGTTATCAAACCAATCATGAAGGCCAGCATGAGAAAATTCTAGGCAGCCCTGAGGAAATGCATGAAAGAGAAAAGCAAGACCATAACAGAAAAAATGAATAAACATACAGAACAGAATTGTTCATTAAGTGTAAAACAACAGGGGCACAAGCTGCAAAAAGACAATAACCCAGATTCAATTCTCAGTAGATAAACATATAAAACCCCAACTAATTCAAATATCAATCAGCACATAAGAGCAGGCTACTAGTTTCTCTTTCAAAATTGAATTCTTTAAGAACTTCTCCCTACATTAATAAATAGCTTCATATGGTAATGAAATTAATATAGCACAGATAATGTGTGCTAGGATACAGCGTGAGCAGCAGCTGGGTCATCCTTGAGAAGGTATACAAGGCAAAGAAGTACAATAAACTCACTGAACTCCATTCCCATATCATCATTAATATCACATGCTTCAAAAAGATCATTTATCTCCTCCTCAGTAAGAGGAATTTCCAGCTTACTGAAACTCTTTTTCAACTCCTCTTTTTCTATTGTCCCATTAGAATCTTCATCTGTAAGAAAATGTATAAACACAGCTGTTAGGCATTGTAACAAATCCAAATGGCAATGAGTCATTTTGAAGCGTTTAAACATAGGATTGGCTGCAGTCTTTCATGACAGAGACATGATAAAAATGACTCCGACACACTCTGAAATGAAATTTGTGGTATCTGCTTTCAGGGCCAAATAAATTGTTTGATAAAAAACACAATTTAAAAACACTGTAAATTTGAAGTGGAAACCTACCAAACTGCTCAAATATGGCTTTGCATTTTCTAAGGCTCTCGTCAATCTTAGGGAATTTCAAAATTATAGTGTTGAATGATTTCACAGAACTTCCATGAGATTCCCTCCGCTGCATTGCTTCCACCATTTTAGCCTCTATCTTGGTTTCTGGCATCCATCCCTTTTTTGGCGAGTCACTCTTCCCCAGTGTAGCTCCCATTGTCATTCAATCAACCAGAAATGCGCCTCTGGCAACTGACATGTAAGAATGAAAAATTCAGAACAAAAAGTGCAAAAACAAATTCTCTCTCACGGTCCCTATGCATACAATGTCTCAGTGTGATCACATCAAACGCCCACAAGTTATTTCACAAATCAGAATTATGGTTAGATCCTTTTCTCATCCTTTGATCTAAAAAGGAAAATTTCTTGAAATCAACACTTCCCTTCAAGCACATCACCAGTTACTTAGGATCTTTCTTGAGTCCCAATTTGAAGCATCCCAAATTGTAACGAAACGAATTTTTAGCCCTCCCCACACCTTTTTATTGAGCAAGTTTCCAAGCCTCACATACTTTATCAAGTATCTTTGATCAGCATGCAAGATACTATTAGTCTAACAAATTACACACATCTTTTTTCTTTTGAGAGGGAAAGAGAGAATCAGTTTTGGACATGTTATTAGATTCGATTCTTTCAAGCATAAATACTATAATACATGCTTGATAGAGAATAAACTGAAAACTAATAGATTTAACCTACCAACACAACACCAGACTTAGATGTAAATAAAGAATCAAAGACATAATCTGATAATTGAGTAAAATATTCCATGGCCCTAGCGATTGGGATGGTTGATACGAAGGAATATTCGATGTGACCACAAATTGTAAAAGGAATAATAAGTAGAAACGAAATAAAGATATGCAGAAAAAAAAGAAGGAAAGTTAGTTGAAATGGAAGCAGAAAGTGTACCCTGAGACGAGGGAGAAGAAGGAGCAGGAGTTCCCAAGCTCCTGGGATTGAAAGTGAAGATTTTCAGGAGAAGCAGGGAGACCCAATAAGTGAAAGTGAAATTAGAAGGAAGAAGAAACGAAAGAGCTTTGTGGGTGTTGCAGAGAAGTAAGATGCATGAAGAGAGAAAGAGAGAGAGAAAGAAAGAAAGAGAAAAGAGACAAGAGAGGAAGATTGAATATAGAACAGGAAAATAAGGTTTTTGTTAACTGTTTCTGGTCCTTCATCATTCATGTGTCGTAGCCTCCTATGTTTCTGCTTCTCCCACCACGTATTCGCTCTTCTCGCATCATTTTATTTATTTATTATTATTATTATATTATTATTATTATTATTATTATTATTATTATTATATTATTATTATTATTATTATTATATTATTATTATTATTATTATTTTATTTTTATTTTATTATTATTATTATTATTATATTGCTGAAACATGACGTGCTGACACTTGTATTTTGAATTAGACATCTTTTTCTCGTATTCAAGGGTCGTGTCTCGCATAACATGAAGATAGAATAATTATTATATTTTCTTTTTTCTTTTTTTAATAGCTTTATTTTTTTATTATACTATTTTACTTCAATGAGTTACGCTTTAATATTTACATTAATTTCAAGTTTATATATTTTGTTTAAAAGATGAGTTTCTTGAAAGTGACTTTGAAGTAATCTTTAACACAGATATTACTTTCTAAAATAAATAAATACTCAAATAAACTACTCAAAAGAAATAGTGAAGTGTAAAAGCAAGTGAGATAGCAATTAACTAATTAAAAAAACGTATTATATGTTTAAATTTCAATAGAAGATTAATAAAGAAAAAAAAATCTATTATAATTTTTAAATTAATTGAAATTTTGAATTAAGTTTTGCTTATAATTAGATCTAAAAAAAATGTCAAAGGCACGTGGTTGAAAACTGAAAATTAAATTGCTGGTAAAATGTCCCTATCTTGAAGAATAGTTACTTACTTTTTTATGAACCAAACTTTATATTAAAAAAAATAAATATTAATGATATGAGTGGCAAATACCTACTCTTCTTATGTTTGAAAGTAATCATTGAAAATGATGTGAAAAGAATATGCCACTATATTACAATTATCCCTAAAAATTCCCCATTGGTACCAATTTCAAGTTTTCATTGGCTTCTACATTTCAAACTAGTCAACAACTACACTACATATTAGAATATTCTTTCTATATTTTGCCATAGGGTACTTGTATGAATGAGTTACATTTTTTAAAAAAGAGAACATGAAAAATTAGTATGAACATTTTTTAAAATTAGTTTATGTTTGGGAAATAGATAAGAAATAGGTTTTTTTAGCATGAACATTTTTTTTCCCCTTATTACCTAAACAGGTAGTTTTTTTAAATATTATACATTTCAAAAGAACATACAAATATGATACAATTTTATTTTTATTGTAAATAAATTGTGTTAATGTAACATTATTTCTATATTAAATATTAAAGTGAAAGTTGTGTTAAGGTCATCGATTTTAGTTTATGTTGGTACAACTTTATAAGCCTCGTAAAAATTATTCTATTTTGAAAAAAAGAAGAAAAATGGTCCATAGTAGTAAAAAAACTTAAAAAATAAGTTTGGAAAATTAAAAAGATGAAAAATTTAATTAAATATTTATTAAGTAAATAAAAAATAAATGTTAATTAAAATAATGTTTTCAAAATGGTGTAGTTTGATTGATTTATAGCATATAAAGATATAAAATAAATAAATAAATGAGAAATATAACTAAATGTCTTATTCTTTATATTTCTCCACACAATAATAGTTTTTTTTTCTTTTTTTTCTTCATCCACTTCACCAAATAATGAGAAATAGAGTGCATAATGCATTGACTGAGGTCAAACGGACAATCTGATAATTAATGAAAAAATAAGATGAAGAGAAAAAACATAAAATATTTAAAAGAAAAATTATAAAGAATTTAAAATATTATTTTAAATGAAATTATATAGTTTTAAATAATTAAATGACTGTCATAAATTCATAAAACTTTATTTTCTTTCAAATTCTCTACAAAATAACAATTTTTATAAGCATATTATTTTTTCTGTAAAAAATAATTACACTATGTATTTTTTTTTCCATCCAAATACAAAATAAAAGTAGGTTTATAATCCTCACACGAAACAACTCTAATATTAATTGTAAAATCAAGTTCTGGTTTCATTAGGTGTATGACTAATAAATAATTCTAGTAACAAAGAAAGTGATTAGGGTTTAGCACCAACAAAATTGACTTATGTAACTTTACTTACAATTGAATTTGAGTACACAAATATTGTTACCAACAATTGGGTAAATGTCTCATTCACTTGGTTAGATGAGGAAGATTCCTTTCTAACTCTCTAAGAGTGTTTATGCTAACTTGAGGATTTAATGGAAATTTTATGTTGTATCATTTTTTTTTCTCAGTTGCTTATTTGGTTAGTAAGTGGTGTTTAGAGATAAGTTGTGAATCTAATTAGAATATTGATAGTAGTGGGTCGATTTTTTATTTATTTTTTATTAGTAAAAAATAAATAAAATAAAATGAGACACTTCAGTGGTGTTTCAATCCTTATACAAAACACCCAAAACAAGTTTTCTAACATCCTTCCAACACAGGATACATTACAAATCAACCAAAAAACACCAGTTCGAGAAATAGAAACCCAACAAGTACAGATACATCAATCCACCATGAGCTCACATTCTCAAAATAAGGACATGTACCACACACCTAGTCAGGATCTTTGCCAGCAGACAAATGTGCCAAAAACTCATAAATCATATTGAGTGGGTCGATTCATAAATATAATCAATATTGAGTGAAGTTTTGTAGGATTCGATTCTCATAAATCATTAGAAACTAATTCACTTAATTCATTACTCGTGAGTCTAGAATGATATAGATATAATATCCGTGATAATCATAACTTGACATATAAGTGGTCAAAAAAGAATTGCAATCATCTCACATCATTTAATTTAATTTGATATAAAATATAAGACATACATAATCTAAACAAAAATAAAAAATTCTTATATTATTCTTCCCTAATTTAGATTAAGTGGTTTAGACTCTCTTGAAATAATTTATCTATTTGTGGTCAACTCATCTACTACCAAAAGATTCAACAACCTAAGGTCTACACAAGAAATAAATTGAAAGTAAATTAATGCTTTATTATATACACGACAATGAACTTTCCACTTACATCTTTCATTTCTTCTCTTCATGCTTAAGAGAACATAAATTTAAAATCAATTTAGTTATTTAAAGGTTGAAAAATGTAATTGTTTTATTTATTTTTCATCCAAACCTTGTCAAAGAGAACTATTAGAAATTTATAAAACTATTTTACATGTTATAAATTCATGAATTCTTATGATTAAAATTTCAAACCTCGAAATGTTGAGAGTAAAAGTATTTTTAATTTTTTTACAATTTACTATTTTATTATAAAATGTTTTAAAATTTGTAAATTTTAGAATATTGAAATAGAATATTAAAATTGCAAAAAAGAAGAATGATTAAGAAGGAGGATAAGAAAATGGAGAGAGAAGAGTTGAGACATTAGAGTTTTGTAGCAGCGTTATCGTTATGGCCACGCTGCTCAGAAAACTTTGCGAATCCGCGTCGCTGAAGCGGTCGGGTACCGCTCCGAACCCGAACCCGAACCCGAATCCATCATCGGAACGCGCGCCGTCTCCTCTGGGCGCCTTCGACCCTCTCCCCGCCGACATACTCATGCAAATCGTGCGACTCTTGGGCCCCAAACACGCCGCCAGACTCAGCCTCCTCAGCAAGTCGTGGCGATCCCTTGTCTCCGACAACGACCTCTGGGTGCACTTCCTCCGCACGCACCACCCTCACTCGGCGCTCTTCGCCGAAACCGCTCTTAGCTCCGGCTACCCTCTTCCGTACGTTACTTAAACTAACCCTTCTCTTCCAAGTTCCCACCGCCACTTGCTTCTTCAATTCTGCCCTAATTGACAATTGCAGGACCTTGGCTGCTCAGAGCTCGCCACGTGGCTCGCTCCAGCATGTTTTCGCCCTCCGCGAACGCCTCCCTCCGTCCGTTGTCATCGACGGTTCGTTTTTTTCGTTTATTCGTTCTCTCTGCTGACTCTTTTGTGTTTAGTCCTTCATTTTTCTTCGTTCGTCTTCAGGGGGTTCTGGCTATTGCAAATTCGGTTGGAGCAAAGACTCTTATCCTTCCGGGCGCTTCGCGACCTTTCTGGTGACGTGTTTCGTGTCTTGATTCTCTGTTTGGGGGAATGTTTTGGAATTGAAGTGTTTCGTGTGCTGATTGAGGGTTTTTTTTATGCAGGAATTTGGTAACGTTGAAACGCCAATGTATACTAGACTTCGACATTTTTTCGGGACTATCTATAACAGGTGTGTGTGTGTGTTTATTGTTGTTGTACGTTTTGCTTCTTGTTGGTGGGAGAGTTCACTAGCTCTGTTTTGTCCTTTATGCGCTGTTTGTTAGAGAAAAGAAAATCGGTTGAATGGAAATAAGTTGGTAGAAAGAATGAAAATAAATAAGAAAGAAGGTGTTTCTTGAAGATAAATAGAGGAGAAATGAGGAGAGAGATAGAGAGATAAGGAGAAACAGTTGACAAACAGTACAAAGAGTCCTATTAATTTTAAATTCTTCTCTTTTCCCCCCCACCAAATTACTTATACTAATTCCATCTTCACCCATCCCCTCAATTCCTACACCAAACAATGGCTTAAGCAAAGTGTGTGTAGATAAATGATTTGTCATGAGACACGAGCAATGTAGTTGCGGAAGATGGAGTACTTTTTATTGATTGCTTAGTTCCGTTCTTAATGGTGATAATATATGTTGGGTTACTTGCTCTGTAGGATGCAGGTGAAACCAAGTTCTCAAGCAGCTGTTGTTTCTATACCAATTTGTCACTATGATGGTCAGTTAAGTTAAATTTTATGGTTTTATTGCAGTTGTTAAAATGTGGATCAATATCGAGTAAAACCTTAAATTGGTCTTCTAAAGATTAGTGCCACCATGTTTTAGCCATTTGAATATTTGTCATCAAATTAGTCTTTCAAAGATACAAACTAGCTATTAAATATGTTCTTTTATGTGACAACTTCAGTCTTCCACAAGGACAAATGTGGTGTGATACTTAATTTTTTTTATGCACTCATGGTTAAATTAAAAAAAAAAATTGTTGCTTTGATCCCTATAGAAGCATAGTTACATACAGGTCCATGTTGTTTGCTGGAGTAATAATGGTGTTAGATTTTGCTGAGTTAGCTAATGTTTTGTTGTGGCAAAATCTAACAGCATCATAACTAAAGCAAATGGTACAGACTGAGTTGAAATACTTTCTCAAATAGGGGCCAAACTGTAAAGTTTTTCTACATAGGAACCAAAATGAGAAATTTTTTGAAATAGAGGGGTCAAGTTGCTGATTTGATGATGTACACACATAGGATGTGAGTCCTATTTTGTGAGAGGCAAGTTAATTTTGGCTATAATCATGCGTGGATGGTCAATAATTGTTTTGCTTATATTTGATTTTCCTTAACCATCCATTTAGTTATGTGGTGAAGATTATATTCTCTTATTCTCTCACCTGATACTCACATGATATTCTAGCTGTATAATGTTCTGTTTCATTTCATACTTGCAGATACTGAATCAGCCAAAGCATCAAGACAGCAGCTTAAAGAAGCAATCTATGCTGCCTTGTTTGACATGAATGTTCCTGCTGTTTGTGCTCTCAATCAGGTAACTTTTTTCTTAGAAAATGAACTTTAAGCCTAACTCTCATAAAATCGGTTTGTAAAATAAGATTTGCATCTACTTGTATATTATAATTTGACTTTATCTCTAGTCGATGTAGGATACCTAATAAATCCCCTCATGCTGAGGATTGAATATATCGCATGTGTGACTAAATATTTGTTGGTGGTTCAATAACAACCCAATAGTGGATGATGACATGATAAATCCAGCAAACCTTGGTATGATAGACTTTGATACTATTTAGAAAATTGACTTTAAGTCTAACTCAAACTCACAAAGTCAACTTGTAACTTAATGTTTGTATCTACTTATATACTATAATTTAACCTTATCTCCAATCAATATAAAATCTTCAATATTTTTATGGCAATAAAGAACAATTAGTTCCAATTACTATTTTTCCTATGCAAGTTAACCCATCTTATATTACCATCCCTTTCAATAAAGACAATAAGGGCCCTTGCACTTCATCTCTTTTAGAAAATAATATATAGCTTAGCCCTCTTTTCACGTCAATTGACTTATGATGATCAATCAGGTTCATGAAGGTAATACTTGACATTCTGAATATAAACAAAAATAGATAATTGGCCTATCAAAAAATTAAATAAAAAATAGATAATTGGCCTATCAAAAAAATAAATAAAAAATAGATAATTGTACCTTACTCCCGTGCTTTATATCTACCTAACAGGAACCAAAATATACTAGCATTCTCCTCATGTCGTGTTATGCTCTGTCTGTAAGATGCTCACAAATCATTTTTCATGTTTTATTCCATTGTAACACATCTGCCAAATGGCACTGTAAATTCTAGATGTTTGTCCTTTTCATAATGTTGATGGTATCATCATAGTAATGTGGTCTGGAATACCCTTTCTGATTCCAACATGGTGTGATACACAGTTGGTATACTAGGTAGGGTAGCAGCTCACAGTGGCTGACCTAAAAAATGCTTTAGCTGGGTATAGTGCATATTAAATGGTAACAAAGGATGTCATGTTCATAAGTCACTAAGAATTTATAGATCTTAGCTTTGTACTAACATACAAGAAAATTGTATTATAGTAACATAGGATGCTCTGATTAACCAAAGAGATAGAGAAAAAAAGGAGTTAAAGAGTTTGGGTCTTTTGAAGAGTCAGACTAGACAGACAACAAACTGAGATCATGGGCTGATGGCACAAAGAGAACAGAAAAAAACTCAGAATTGAGAGACAACAACATGGAAAATAAATTAACAGAAAACAAAAATCAATGGGAATAAGATACTAGAGAAAACTAAAAAATAAAACCTAGAAAGAAACCTGCTAGATGGGTTGTCATAGACATACTGGAGGGAATTATTAGGATTTTTGACACCATAAGCTAAATAGTGCTATATCTCCATGAAATACCACTATTGTGCCCACTACAGTGAAGTGTAACACTATTATGGTAGTGCATGTAGTGGCCAGGGGCTGCTTTGCACTGCTGCATCACTATATAATGAGCTATGGACAACTACGGTATGATGCCGTATATGTATGGGAGGGGAGTCTTTTAGTTCATGCTTACGTGTTTATTCTCTTGAAAATGGACAATGTTTGCTAGGATTTGACAGAAAAGGAATTTGTATTTTAATTTCAATTGTGTAGGATGTACAATCAATAATCTCCCTCTTAAAGGATGAAGATTAAGAAAGAAAATAATATAGAGAAATAATAATTGAATCTTCTTTTGTACTGGTCGGGTCTTCCCCTGTTCTAAGATTGTTATTCCTCTATTATTGGTATTGCTTGGTCTATTGACAATATGTGTTAAGTTATTTTTTCCAGATATTCTCACAATTTATTACAATTTGGCTCCTTTTATTTTATGCTATGTTCTAAATTTTTAGTTCCCATCTTTTATCAATTTTATTATATGAAAATTTATCTTACACTCAATTTATTTTTAAATTTACATTGATATTCCATATCTTTGACCTTTAGAAATTCATATCCATATCAGGTACTGGGTCAGATGTGAAAATTCCAAAAAACTGAGGAATTGAATGGAATAGAATTGTAATTCTATTTCACCTTAAGACGCTAGTTGCAAAGGAATTTGTTTTCAATTAACCTAACAATGTAAAATGTACTGCAATTAGTCAAGGGTAGATTTTTATGTTTCCCATGAATGTTCTGCCTACCCCTTTTGTTCAGTCACTTCTGGGTGTTTATTTCAAATACATTTTTTTGTCTGTACCATTATAATTTGTTTCTTTTCTACTTTATAAATCCAGGGGACTTTAGCTCTGTATGCTGCAAAACAAACTTCTGGGATTGCTGTTAATATAGGCTTTCAAGTGACATCTATTGTTCCAAGTATGCTCTACAGTTTTATTCTTTGATGTTTCTAAATTTACACAACAATAAATTCCTGGAAATACCTTGGTCTGCTTTCTTTGTTTGGTTCAGAGGTAGTCATGACTTAACGTTATCTCTTCTGTTCTAATCCATAAGTTCTTTGTCTAAAGAAAAGGAGTTTATGGACAGTATCTTCTTTCTCCCTCTCATTATGAGTGCATGTGCATTGTTGTTTTACAGTTTTAAATGGTAAAGTGATGCGAAAGGTGGGTGTGGAAGTTGTGGGGCTGGGAGCACTAAAGCTTACTGGATTTCTTAGAAAACAAATGCAAGAGAACAACATAAGTTTTGAATCTCTATACACTGTTCGCACTCTGAAAGAGGTATTACTGTTGTCTTTTCTGTTCTAAATGGTTATTTTGATTTGGGATTTTTACTTATATTTGATGTTTCACTGCTCTTGAGAAGATAAAAGTGGATCCCCAATATTGCTTAATTAAATTTAGAATACATGATTTACCTAAACATCTTTAATCTAGTCAGAATACTTTTTCTTCTAAGCTCTCTTTAAGTTGAATTTGATTTTAAATTTTCACTTCACACCTTTTTAATCCTAATACACTGGGAGGAACAGATGAATTTCAAATTCTCTCTCCTTTCCTCTTCATGCATGAAAATATACGCTTTAGGGAAAACATATCATATGAAGCAGTAATAATGGACCCAAGATATCACAAAACAAATCCCATTTAGCTGACCAATCAATTTCAAATTCAAATGGTTGAAACAGACTCTATACTTTTAGAAAGAGATAAATGAAGTCACAATTAATTTGTGTCAAAGGAGAGAATATATATGGAGTCATAATTAGGCTGAAAATGCATGTAAAGGATAGCTATTTAGTTTGATCAAATCCTTCTTTAGGTTATGCGTGTTTAAAGAGAGAATACAGAGAGATATTCAATTTCCTCTAAATCAGATATCAAATCTTATCAAATCATTAATTATATATATAGTGATGCAAATGATTTTTTTCATGACAAGGATTCGACAAAGGGAGCTCCCAAGTGATATATTCCTTGGACAGTTCAGATTTTGATGATGAAATTTGATCAAATCCTTTGTTCTCTCTTTATATATATATAATATGTATATATGTATATATATGTATGTATGTATGTATATATTGTGTATGTCTTATTTCCTTTTTCTGTTTCTCCATTAAAGTTTGGTGAGAGTGATTGGTACCATTCATGTTTCTTTTCATTCAAAGTCATCTGAATTAAGTTGTCTGATATTTCATTAGTTGCATGGCAACAGAAGCTATGTTATGTTGCTGCTGACTATGAAGCTGAGCTATTGAAAGATACACAGGCATCATTTGAAGCTGTAGAAGGGTTGTTTACACTCTCAAAAGAGCGGTTTCAAACAGGGGAGATCTTATTCCAGCCACGACTTGCTGGGGTGTAAGTTTTTGAACATTTTTGCACTATGGTCAGATTCATTATACCACTATAAGTATTGGTTCAGAAATTATGTTCATATCTTCGGTCCCTGTAGTGTGATCTAATAAATTAGCATCTTATTATCACAATAGTTGAATGACAGATTAAAAAAAGTGCTTAGCAGCCTTTCAAAATTAAATAAAATTTGCAATTTTCTCTCGATCTTTTGTTCTAGTAAACTTGATTTTTTTTTCTTTACATTTGTTTGAACTTTAATTTTTTTAATCATAATAAGAAAACCATTTGTTTTTTAAAATAGGTACATTGATTTGGTCCTTCAGTTTGCTGTCAGAAAAGAATGAGGATATTTTTTCGGATAGACTAACATTTATCTTGATAATTGACTCAACATTTTTCATGTCAGTTTTGTTTTTCCCAACTTCTAAACTTTTTTCAGTGATTTTGGGTGAGTTAGTCTTTTTTAGACTTGGATGGAAGTTTGATGGATTATTGGAAGATTTATATCTCATCCTAATTCTACTTCTCTTTTTCAATCTAGTACATAAAAAAGAACTTGTGTATTTGACAAATGGAAAAATGAACGAGCCCACTCCACCTACTACAAATTGTAGGTAACATACGAGATTACAAAAGAGTGGGAGGTATACACAACATGTGTTAGGAGTTTGTAAATGTGTAACATGAGCCGCAACACTGGTCTTTAGTTGCTTATATTTATCAGAACTGAATGTATTTTTTTTCTTGGCATAGGCGAGCAATGGGTTTGCACCAGGCCATTGCACTTTGTATGGATCATTGCTATTCTGCAGAATTAGCAGTTAACAAGGATTGGTACAAGACTGTTGTCTTATCAGGGGGAACTGCCTGTTTACCTGGTTTAGCAGGTCTCTCTATCTCTCTCTCTCTCTCTCTCTCTCTCTCTCTATATATATATATATATATATATATATATATATATATATATATATATGGGGCCACTTTACATACTTGCAACAGAATGATGAAGTGGAACTACTTACGGTTTTTAATTACACTTTTGGATCGTTCTGTTTCAGAAAGGTTAGAAAAGGAGCTGCATTTGTCACTTCCTCCTTCTATATCCAATGGAATTAAAGTCATACCTCCTCCATTTGGTGTGGATACTGCATGGTTTGGTGGAACGATTATTGGCAGTGTGAGTTATCCGCTTACTCTGATAAATGTTCAATTTTTGTCTGCTGCAGAGGATGCCAAATTTATGTCAATTACCAAGTATTGAAACCTTAGTATAAAACTGCATTGACTTTCAGATAAATTGATTTTTCCTTAATAATCTTGTGCCAACTTGATTGTCGGTTACAAGAGAGTATGTGCCTGAGGGTAATTGTTTTCTCTAATGCACAGTTGAGCACCTTTCCTGGCCCATGGTGTACCACAAAAAAGCAATTCCGTCAGAAGTCTAAACTTAACCGCATTTGGTGATTACTTGGATCTATATTTTCTTTTCTAAATGGTGTAAATTATATAGCTGATGTTGTTTCATTATTTTGCAACACGGGGCAGCAAGACGAAAGAATTGAGTTTACTGTAACTTGTATTTTAGTAACAATACTTGTATACGTATGTTTGGTGATAGAAAGCCCTTATATTATAGCAGCAAGTTTGGAAAAAAAGGCTACTCAGCTTTCAGTATGTGTTGTACTGTACCACCGTGTGAAGAAATTGTTAATGCAGTTTAAGGTTAAATCCACATGCCGAGGGGTTTTATTTATCTAAATAATTCTGAATTTAAGTGCCTTGTGAGGTTTATTTAATTATTTCTTAATACTTGGTCATTGATCATGTTAGAATTTGAACTTAATTTCATGAAACTTGGAGGAAAGCTTTCAAAGCCTTATTAGTTGCCTTTTCACGTTGTAACTTCTATTTATAAACGTTTTAAATAAAATGGTTAGACATTTGCATTTCTTCTATTTACATGTCAGAGTTTTATCAAATATTGATAGTTTTTTAGCGTAGCACTTAATTTATTATGTATTTAATACTTTTTCTTGTAATCATGTTTTTCTTGTAACAAGACTAAATTTGACATACATCCTCATAGAGAGGTTGGTTTGCTACGAAAGAATCTTCATTGAGAGAGATTAATGCTTTGTTTGGATTAGAGAGTCTGGAAGAGTGAAAAGTTGAGGGTGTGAGGGAGTGAAAGTGTGAAGATTTGTGAAGAAAATGTTAAGAAAGTTTAGGGTGTTTAGCTTGAGGTATGTTAGAGTGAATGTGTGAGGAAAATTTATTGAAATATGTGAATGATGTGATGATTGAAAGAATATTTTGAATTATTTTTAATTGTGTAAATTGTAAGATTACAAATTTATCCTTGTATATAAAAAAAGAAAAAAAATGATAATTATTTTGTGCAAATTATATTTAATTAAAAGAAAATAAAGTTTTAATTATAAATAAAAGAAAAAATAATTTAAAATTTAAAGAAATAAATAAATATTTTTATATATTTAAATATAATTTTATTATTTTCCATTTAATAATTTAAATTAATTTTGTTAATTAAGTTAATTTATTTAGATAGTTTTAATATTATTTATGTTTTTTGACATTTTATATATATATATATATATATATATATATATAATAAACATAACTGATTATCACTTCTATTAAAAATTGTACATAATTGATTATCCAGAGTTTTATGGCACATAATCGATTATTCATGCAGTTAAAAAACTAACATAATCGATTATGTTCACTTTTGCATAGCTTCTATAACGATTATTTGACAAAAAATTTACAGATAATCGATTATCTCATGAGCATAATTGATTATCAACTATTTTTTACTAGTTAATTAATTATGCGATACATTGCTTTTCAGTGCTAATTGGTTATGCATGAAACAAAATTCACAGAAAGCTCACCTGAGGTCAGAGACGAAGAACCAAATGCACTCTCCTACCACTATGCTTACTCACTACCCTCTCCAAGCCCTCTATAAATCCTAAACGAATGAAGAATTGTCTTAGATGATTTCAATGTGTTCTGTGTTTTGTGAGATTCGTAACCAGTTATATAATGACGCACCACTCTTTATTACGGTCTATCCACTCTCTCACCAACTTAACTATGCATTCATTTTACATTGAAATTGGTCAAAGAGATTCATGAATCATGGTCAGGAATCTCATGCGCGTTGCTGAAAGGCTTGCTCACACCACTGTGCATGCATGCTTCCTCCATGTTGCTGAAAGACCATCCCATATACGTCCAAAATAAAGCACAAAATTAAGGGGCAGAAATGACTTTGCAATGATCCTACGTGGCTTTCACTCCCACACAGTCTCCTTTCTCTTCACTTATCAAAGGTCCCTCATTTTTGCCAACTTTCCACTTACCCTCACCCTCATCCTCACCCTCCACTATCAGCAGATCCAAACGGGGGTGACACCCCTCATTCGTCTGCGATTACAGTGCCACCCCCGCCCCCAATCCAAACACAATGTAAATGTAAGAATAGTGAAATGTCTCTTACCTACGATATTCGTATTACACACATCGTGTCTCGCTTTGACATAAAATTTGTTGTCAAGGCACATATCACTTTAGGGTGGTCACATTGATTTAATGAAACAACTTTAAAAAAAGTTAAATATCATTAATATCAATAATGTGTAACAACATATCGGATCAACTAAGATTAATAATAACATCCTGATAATAATAAAACCCTCCATAGGGACGATGATGTTTAGGTTATCAAACCACCCAGTCAAGTTCCCCATAATTACTCATATGTTTAGACAATTATGAAGTGAACCATAGGAATAATTAAACAATTCAAATTTAGATATTTTTTAGAGATTTTATTGGACTCAACAAACCATTTTATTGTTTTTAACCTTTTCCCATTATTGTAATTTAACTTTTGTTTATATGTCATCTTATAGCTTTGTATTTCAAATTATTTTTATGTACTTAAATGTTAAATGTGACATTTACATTAATTTAAATTTATTATAACATATTTAACTGAACATAAGTTTAATTAATTTAAATTTTGGTACTTTGAGGACAACTTATTTTAAGTTGTTATTCTGTTTCAAAATTTGTACCGCTGCTAACTTTTATAATAATTTTTAAATTCTAATTTTATTTGAATTTCAATTTAATTTTTTAAAAGTCTATTATTTTTACATTATTACATACACCGACGACGATATAAGAGAATTGACCATTGTTTTACAAATAGATTGATTGTAACAAGAGTAACTGTTTAACCTAATTTGTATAGTTTGGTACTAATTAAAAAACTCTTAATACTATATCCAGTTTTAGTTTAAAAAAAAAAATGATAATGTAATCATTTTATAAATATATCAATTAAATTAAATTATTTATTTTATCACATCAATCAAATCATTCTTAAATTTTTCATTTATTTTTCTTCACTTTTCATTTTTTTCCTCTTAATAAAAACAAGCTTCTTTTATACTCTTTTACTCTTATTTTCTTTTCTTTTCCATCCTCATTTCACTCCTCAATTCAAATACATGCTAAATGTTTATTTTGAATAGTCATTATAATATTTTAACATGAAATAATTTAAAGGTTCATGAAAATCAATTGAGATTGAGAATGGACCATTCATAGGTTACTTTAGATGAAGTTTGGAATAAATTGAAAACATAGAGGCAGTGATGAATTGCGTATTGTGAACATTGAAAATTTGTTGGGAAGAAGGAAACATGAAAAATATTGATAAGAAGAAGAGGTGTAGATTGTTAAGTTTTACGTGATTCAAAAACTTGAACTTCTTCTAATATCTTTAATTGAAGAACTTTTTACTAAATTTCTCCAAAAGAATAAAGAAGTATTTGAAAGTAAATAAAAATAATAAATTTTCACTATTATATATTAAAAAATCATTAGAAGGAAATAAATATAAGAGAGTAAAAAAAGTAGAATTGAGTTCAACACAATCACCACAAGAAAATAGTAACCAAATTTAGAGACAAAAAATAATTAGTTACTATATTGACTAAATTAGATACAAATTTAGAGACTATTTTTTTTCATATCTAAAGTGGTTTATATTATTAATAAAAATTTATAAAATAGTTTCTAAATTTGTATCTAAATTAGCTACTAAGTTTTAGAGACTAATATTTTAGATTCTAAATTAGTTTCTAAAAGACTAATAATGTCTAATTTAGAATATAAAGTAGTAAGTAGCTAAAACTTTAGTGATAGTTAATAGTTAGATACCAATTTAGAAACCATTTTATAAATTTTTATTAAGAATAGAAACTATTTTAGATACCAATAATTTTTTTAATTTATAAAATGGTTCTAATTTAATTAAACAGTAACTAATTATTTTGATCTTTAAAATTAGTTTCTATCTAATAATTTTTTTAGAAAATAAAGAGTATAAAAATAGAAAATAAAAAAAATATTACTTTTGACAATAGCAAAAAAAATTAGAAAATAAAAAGAAAATGTTCCTTTGACAATGTCAAAGAGAGTTTAGGATTTAGTCCCAGAGGAAAATGCTCTGATTTAGTCAATGAAATTTCAAAATTATTCTATTTTAACAAAAAAATCATTTAATCTATCTGGTGAGGAGTTGTAAACATATCATCACTAGTTACAAAATTGCTTTATTATTACAGTAAAAAAATTGTTTTTGTCTTGAGTTATAATCTAATGCAAGATATGAGCATTTACAGTAAAATTAGGTTGGTGTTAATGAATTGTTGTGGAAATGTGATGAAGTGAGAGTGTGTGTTGTGAGACAAAGGGTAATCAGTTCCACGTGGTATCTGTATGACATGATAATGGTTGGTTGTGTTGTCGTGGAACTTTCTACCACCACATTGCATTGCCACATAACACCTTCCCCTCTATTATTCCCACTTGTCATCTTTCTCAAGGGAACCCAAATATTTATTTTTGATAGTGAAATTTATCTCCAATAACGTGCCACGCCAAATCCTTTCTGGCCTCACAATTTTTCCCTACCCCACTTCCTCAATTCCCCTTTTTTTACTACTTTCAAGGATGATTTTCCTCCAAAACTATATATTGCAGACAACTTTTATGAGGGTTGAATCTGATGTATCCTTAACTGTCAAAACAAATACAATTTGATGTCTGAGTCTTACATGTCAAATATGAATACCTGTTTACACTTTAAGGATCAGAATTTACTAGAGGTTCAAGTGAAAACCAGTGAGCATGAAGAAAGTAGAATCTGATGAAATCTATGTCAATAGTAGTGACTTTCAAACGTTAAAAAATGGGATATTTTGTTTTATTTCTTTTGGTTACTTCCAACCAAGAAGGTGGACAAAATAAAGGTGTATGAAATGGATATTACACCTTTGCTTTTGCCTCAAGAATATTCTGTGTTTTCCTAAAGAAAAATATTCAGCAAAATGTTGGGGCGTATTTATTGTGTGTATGTGAACCTCCAACATTATCTTTTCTGTTTGAGGTCCAACATGAAGTGAAAGCGGAAAGACATTAGAGAGACAGGTTAATTATCCAACCCAATCACAACACCATTTTCATGTTTTCATTACAAAGTTTTCACGTTTCAATCTTTCTTTCCTAGAGAAACTGTGTGAGACTGATTACTTTTACCAGAGGAAACTCTGTCCCCCTCTCTCTTTCTGCACAATTTGGTGAATTTTGGCTACTTTTCTTGTTCTTTTCATGTTTTATTTATTGCATGTACCTTATGTACTTAGACTCATTAATTCTTTCTCATTCCAAGTGAACCTTGCTACCATGATAAAACTATCTGCATTAGTATTTTTTTTTTCTGCATTTAATATTACTAGAAGTCTCTGTATGGTTTTGCCATGAAGATTGAACTTGGTTTTGTGGTCCTTAATGACCATTACTTCAGACTTAGTGAGACTGAACATGCATAATTATTTTTGTGTAAATTTTTGGTTTTGGTAGGTGTTGGTGTTACCCTTTGGTCTGTAGTTATCATCAACAGAGATAACTCATAAATGGAGAAACTGAAGGTATCTACAAAGCATGATTCTGATGGCAGCAGTGATCAGACAGATTCATTTCCAATATTTGAATTACGTGAGAGTCAAAATGTTGCTCAGCAGAGGATCAGAAGAGAGGAAGATGATACAAAAGCTGTGAAATTGGATGGAGGTTCTGCAATTGCTTTCTCTAATTCTGTAAGCAATAAGGAATCTGCCAACAAGTGGATGGCATTTGCTGGGAAGCCTAATTTTGCAGTTGATGGAAACTCAGCAAAGAAGGATAAAAGTACAACTGAAGACAATTACTTGAGGAATCATCTAAAAGAGAAGTCCTCTTCTGATCAACAGATTTTAACTGAAGCAACCATAGCTGAGAGAGCTGCTGAATGGGGTGTTGTGGTGAACACTGGGAACTTCAGAGCAATGGGGGAAGAAAATACTGGTGCCTCTTTTGATGGTGACAGAACCAGAAACTTGTCTGATAGATTTGCTGAATCAACAAGGACTTCTGGGGAGTCAAATTTTGGATCTGATTCAACATCTGGATTGTTCCCAAGGGTGTCACAAGAGTTGAAGGAAGCATTGGCAACACTGCAACAGACATTTGTTGTCTCAGATGCAACAAAACCAGACTGTCCAATCATGTATGCCAGCAGTGGCTTTTTCAGTATGACTGGCTATTCTTCAAAGGAGATTATTGGAAGGAATTGGTGAGCATGCCCTGCCTTTACAATAGCAATATATCACTACTAGAAAATCATTGATTAAAAACTAATTTTAGAGACAAAAAAATTATTAATTTCTATATTGACTAAATTAGATATTATTGTAGAGACTAAAAATATTATTAGTTTCTAAATTAGTTTCTCTTATTGATAAATGGTTTCTAAATTGGTATCTAATTAACTACCTAAGTTTTAGCTACCAATTATTTAGATTTTGAAGTAGGTATCTAAAACCTTGGTATCTAATTAGATACCAATTTAGAAACCATTTATCAATAATATAAACTAATTTAGAGAAATTTTTTTAATCTCTAACATAGTATCTAATTTTGTAAATATAACAACTAATTATTTTTTGTTTTTGGTCTCTAAGATTAGTTTTTATTTAATGATTTTCTTGTAATTGTTTCAATCACCCTTATGTCTAGCCATTTTCAACAAAAGTAGTTAACTGAGGAAAACATACTATGCACATGCAAAATTTATGCTAGTTTTAGAAGGTGTTTGACTAAAAAATACATAGTTATTAATCAAGCAGCCAATTTCTGGTTTCAGTCGATTTCTTCAGGGACCAGATACAGACAAGAATGAAGTGGACAAAATTCGTGATGCAATTAGAAATGGGAGAAGTTATTGTGGCAGACTATTAAACTACAAGAAAAATGGAACTCCATTCTGGAATCTTCTCACTGTCACCCCCATCAAAGATGATAAAGGCAATACTATCAAATTCATTGGGTCAGTCCTTCCCTTCCTACCTGGTTTTTCTTGTATCATTTCTACTGAAGCTCACTTGATAAGGGAAGTCCAATTGGTTAACTACAACTGTGCCTAGCTTTTATGTTAACCAAACCAAATGTTTGAAACAAAAAAGCTTGTTTAGAAATATAGAATCATTCTTGGAACTATGCTTAATAGCTCAAGGTTAAGAGAATGTGTCTTAGACAACTAGTATAAAGTGATTAGGACTGCATACTAGATCCCTCCTTTTTTTAATAAAGAAGTGGACGTTTAGAACAAGGTTTTGTTCATTATTTATGCTTCAAATATGTTAGAATTTCAGAACTTTACTACTCTTTCATAGGTTACCTTCTCATCTTTGTTATCATTTATTTTCTGTATGTTTACAAAAGCAACTCTTGAGCTTCATTTTGTATTATGTGATACCTTCTCGTATCTAAATTTCAAAATTTATTCCACATTTAAGTTAACACTTTAACATGGTATGGAAGCTTAAATTTTCTTTGAGGGACAAAAGAAAAAAAGAAAAAAGAGAGACCCAAGTCAAAGAGAAAAACCACACATAAAAATTCTCCTAAACAAAATGACCTCCAATAATTCTCTACCTTCACCTCCCATTTTTTCTCGTGAAAACTTTCATCTGTGAGCTGCAAAGACGAGGACTTGCCTAAAAGCTCAAAGGTTGTGAGATATAGCAGAAGATGGTAGTATTCAAATTCAAACTTCATTACCTGAAAATCCAACAGTAGTACAACTTAGAAGTCACACTGATAAAATATCAAAGGAAGGAAAAACACTGGCCATCATACAAGTAGCTTTACATTATGATATTTTCATCAAGATCGTTACTCTGAAAACTTCAAAGGAGGTTTAGGATCAGTTGAAGGAGGAGTTTCAAGGGAGTGATAAAATGAAGAGAATGTAGGTTTTTAATCTGAGAAGAGAGTTTGAAGTAGTCAAAATGAAGGACAATGAATTTGTCAAAAAGTTCATTGTATGTTTCATGAAGGTGGTCACATGTATAAGGTTGCTTGGTGAAGAACTAAGTGATCAAAGAGCAGTGGAGAAAATCTTGGTCTGTCTTCCTTAGAACTTTGAATAAAAAATCTCCTCTCTAGAAGATAATAAGGATTTCTCCATAACAATGACAAAATTAGTAGCACAGACTAAAAGTAAAATCCAACAATGGAAATTTTTTTTGGTGATAGAAGAAGTTGGAGGATCAAAGAAGCATGGAAAAACATGGGAGAAGTTTCCATCTTGCTCCTATTGCAAAAGGAGAAACCATACTGAGAACTTTTGTTGGTACAAACCAGACGCTAGTTGCAGAGTTTGTAACCAAGTTGGGAATATAGAGAAAGTCTCTAGAAATAGACAAAACCAACAAGGATAAACTGCTCAGACTGTCCAACAACACAACCAAAGGGAGGAACAACTCTTTGTTGCAAGTTGCTTCTCAACAATTAAAAACAGAGAAACTTGGCTAATAAATAGTGGAAAACAAACCACATGACTCATAATGCTAGCATCTTCAAAGAGCTAAACAAGGCATACATGTCCAAAGTCATTATAGGCAATGGAAAACACTAATAGTGGAAGGTAAATCTTCAAGACTACTCGGAAGAAGCAGTTATTTTAAGAGTTGATAAAAAGTCTTCTATGATAATTGCAAAGAATCCTATTTAGCATGGAAGAGTAAAGCATATCAAGGTTAAATACCGGGAAGTAGAAAAATCAGATTAAATCAGATTGAAGCATCGCAGTTCTGAAGAAGATCAATTAGCAAATATAATGACAGCACTTCCAAAAGGCATGTTTGAATTGCTAAGTTCAAGACAATAGAGTATAGAAGAAACATCTCAAAGAGGAGTGCTAGAATTTGAGAAGCTCTTTACTCTCTGATGCGTTACCTTCTCATGACAAAAGCAACTCTTCAGGTTCATTTTGTATTATGTGAGTTTGTTGTGAAAATCTACAGCATTCTCTTTTGATGATATACCGTAACTTCTCTTATCCAAATTTAGTACCCATTTACTTTGATAATATTCTTGGGTATTTCCATAACTGTTGAAGCTTTTAGGAATTATAAGGCGTTTGGTTTCCTGTTTGAAATTCTAGGACCATGATTTGGGTGTAAACTACAAGACAATATTTTTTTCCAAAACATGGCTTCGCAGGTTTCAAATGACAAACCAAACACATTTAATCTTTAACCATGCTTAGTCATTATTTCCTTTTTCTTTCTTTTCAAAACTTAAATTTAAATGCTTTGCTGCTAGGCAAAACATGACCATGGCTTGTTTTTGGACTATAAAGGAAGCTATTTTAATCTTATATCTATAAATTGTTGGTTCAAATGGTTTAAACGATCTAGAGAACATGCCATGCCCCCAAAGCAAAGTGAAGCAATGCTTTTAAGAGAACAGATATGATCCCTGTACAAATTCTAAGACTATGAAATCTAGTAATGTGCTTTCAGGGAAAATGGTTGTATGTTGAATGTGAGTTCTAACTATCTAACAAGTTTTGTTTGTACAGCTGAAATATGCTTACTGCTTAACACTGTTATTACTACAGAATGCAGGTTGAGGTGAGCAAGTACACTGAAGGAGTGAATGAAAAGGCATTACGACCAAATGGGTTACCCAAGTCATTAATTCGATATGATGGTAATATGTTGAGCCATTTTTAGTCATGTCTGAGGTTCTGAGTTAATATGTAACATTGAATTTCCTTTATCAGCTCGTCAGAAGGAGACAGCTATGGGTTCCATCACCGAGGTTGTCCAAACTGTTAAGGACCCAAAATCTATTATCAATAAGAGGAATGATGATACTGCCTCCAAGCAAGAAGAGGAAGAGAAAATGAATCTTGATTTTGTTTTGCCAAAGTCTGCTGATGCTGGGAATACAAGCACACCTGGTAGACAACCTTCTCCACTCAACATCCAAAGCATGAGTTCTAATCAGGAAAAGAGCAGGACATCAAGATCAGGACGGATTTCTTTAAAGGGGTATTGATTTCTTTGTAGTTTAGCCAAAATCAATTCTCATTTTCGAAATGCTTAACTGGCTGCTAAAAAATATATTTTGAAAGCTTTTTTGTTTTGCTCACATTCGGTTCACTAGCTATCTCTATTGGGTTATAGTGAATGTTTACCTCACAAATTTAAATTCATTGTATGTTCTTGAAATTGAAATGTTTTCCTTTTATTGCAGTTTTAAAGGGAAATCACAGAGTTCTGCTGGGAGAGATGAGGAGAAGACCATTGTTGAACCTGAGGTTTTGATGACCAAAGAAATAGAGTGGTCGAACAATTGGGAGCACTCACTAAGAGAGAGGGACATAAGGCAGGGAATTGATCTAGCAACCACATTGGAGAGGATAGAAAAGAACTTCGTGATTTCTGATCCTAGACTGCCAGATAACCCAATTGTAAGACAATTTTTTTCTCTTTGGCTCAACAACAGGTGCCTCACCCCCCTTAATGAACTTGGTTGCTTGATCTATATACTGTTCATTAAAGACATAGAAGCAGTTTTGGATGATCACATATTAACTATAGCTTTTGGAGAGTTTGTCCTTGACATGGTATTTGAGGATGTATGGCCAAGTATGTTAGGCTTTCATTCTTTGCCACACCCATTCTTAAGTGACAAGTGCATGTCCATGCATCTAGTCCAAAAGATTCTTGAAGGGATGTGTTAAAGATATAGAACCATTTTCAGACAGTCCTACACCAATTAAAAACACAAGCTTTTAGGAGATTTGGTCCTTGACAAAGGTTAGATATTTAGTACATATTAAAACTATTCATATGCATTCACCTAATAGCTTATAATTTTGGGAAACTTGGTTCATGACATGGATCTGGAATTTAATCTAGTTCTCTCCCCCACTTAGGAAATTTTAACTAACAACTGGGCTTTTTTGGGAGAGTGGTTCATGTAATAATAATATAAAAGAAAACTGATTTCCTCAGGAGACACTTTATCCTCTGCCTGTGTTCTTCTCTTCTAGTTAAATTGTCTTCATCACTATAACAAATTCTTCATCATGCGATGAAAAATATATTGTTTATCCCCTTCTTTATTGAAGTAAAATTTTGTATTATAATGGAAAATTTGATTATCTATTATAATATTCTTATGGCGAAAAACCTATCAATCTTGAGAGTCATAGTGATTGACGAGTCAAGCAGCTAAATGGTTTTTCTTCATGAGTTCTTTCAATGAATACTCCTATTTTAATGAAATACTGTCAACGTTATAAAATGTCTGTGCAAAAATGTCATAAGTTTTTCTTGTAAAATGTTTATATTTGTTTCTCTTTCTATTTATGGGTATAAGAAGAATTATTTAATGAAATTATTTTAACTAAAATGCCATTAGTTCTCTCTGTGCTTTACCTCCTTTTATTCCTTAGAAATTATGCAAACAAAATAATTAGGATATAGAAGACTGCTGCAGGGTGGACCTAGTGGTAGTAGTTTGCACAAAATCTTAGGTAATCTGTTGCTGGCATTTTACTCCAAACATACTGCTCCTATTATTTAGTAGCTGTTGGAAATGGTAATAGCCATTGGAACACGCACTCACATACATACAAAAAAAGACATGTAGTATGTGTATGCAGAATATATACTTATTGTGTTTGTTGAAAATAGCTTTTAAGTACTATTATTGCTTTCTGTGCAGATATTTGCATCTGATAGCTTTCTTGAACTTACGGAATATACAAGAGAAGAAATTTTGGGACGAAATTGTCGGTATAAACTTTACTATCTTCATATACCAAAAAGTTTCATTTTTCTTCTATGCTCTCTTCTCTTTTAGAAACACTCTTCTGATAGATTTCTGTCTACTTTTAATAGATTGGTTGTCATTTCAGTATGACACTGTTTATTACCAACTACAGAAGTTGGTCTACTTTTTCCTGATTGTGTAGTTCTCTGTCGTTTGCAAGTATTTTTTTCTATCATTTAGAAGTTCACGTCAATAAAAGAAATGCATGACATAAAATTTCATAAACCAGGGCAGTGATAAGTAAGGAATGTGTCAATCACCTTTATAGTAGTGGAAGATTGTTTTTTGAGTAATCCTGTACTTTTGTCTTTCAAAGAAGAATACATCATCAATTTAGTTGTAGAAATTTATTCATTAGGATATCATGTCCTGTTTCTGACATTTTTACATCGATAAACTTAATGCAAGATTTTGTTTGCAATGCCAATAATACGATAGTTACTTCATTCATTGCATAGGTTTCTTCAAGGACCAGAGACAGACCAGGCAACTGTTTCAAGGATAAGGGATGCTATCAGAGAACAGAGGGAAATCACTGTTCAGTTGATCAACTATACTAAGAGTGGTAAATAACTGGTCAATTATATCTATACTTCTGACTTTCTCTCTTCATTGGAGTATGATTTGTCCTTCCTCCCAGTTGTACTTCAATCATACACTTTCTTTATTCATTTTTTTCTATTTAAAGTTGTACTTTGAAAGTTGGTGGCAATTGATTGATGTAGGTAATATGTTTCCATTTTTCAAATATAGCACCCTTTTTGTTTATTTATTGTTTACATGTTCAATCTTTTTGTAGGAAAGAAGTTTTGGAATTTGTTTCACCTGCAACCTATGCGTGACCAAAAGGTGATTGTGAAATTGTTATGCAAGAAAACAAATAATTTGAGTCATGAGCATAAAGTATCTATTGAGCAATACATTGTCTTCCCCCCTTTTTAGTTTTTTCATGTCATTTTGAACGATTTGTATTTAGGGTGAACTTCAATACTTCATTGGCGTTCAACTAGATGGAAGTGATCATGTGGAACCCTTAAAAAACCGCCTGTCTGAGACAACTGAGTTTCAGAGTGCCAAGCTGGTGAGTATTGTCTTTTCACTCTTAGCTTTTTACTTACTGGTGTGAGATGATTTGCTTTTATATTTTACTTTGTGAGATGCTCTTAAACCTATGAATATGTATATTCTATATGTCAACAAAACTTGAGTTACTGAAAACTTCCCTTATTGAGATGTTTTCTTGAACACTATCAACATGTATTTAGCACAACCGTTATTCAATATAAAAAATTTCTGTAATGTATTATAAAAGACAATTGTATTCTTTGATATCCATGACTGCACGACTTGTTCATAGGGTCTATATTTTCCCACCATATAAGTAATATTATTCTGTTTTGCTGTAGAACTTAGTAGCAATGCATGCTTAATATCTAGATAAAAGCTATTCACCATGAGTTTGTCTTAGAATCCCAGTATAAAATTCAGTTCCTCTTTGTAAATTTCTTTACATACTTTATTTGCTTATCTTCATCATTTGCCTCTGGTATTAGGTGAAAGCAACTGCAGAAAATGTGGATGAAGCTGTCCGAGAACTTCCCGATGCCAACTTGGTAAGGTATTCCATTTGGGTTACCTGTGTATAATGCATTATTTTATGTTCGTAATAGTTGTGTTGTGTCATTTGAAGAAGAGTGTTATGGTATTTTTTGTCAGTTATATTTGCTGATATAAAATGAATATGTTATGTTGCAGAGACCAGAAGATTTGTGGGCAATTCATTCCCAACCTGTCTTTCCACGACCTCACAAAAGGGATAATCCTTCTTGGATAGCAATACAAAAGGTACCAACCCATTCATGCATTTCACTTCCTTTCCATGCCTTGAGAATATATGCCTAAATATTGGTAATTTTAATTAGTTTTTGGGGGTTTGTTTATGCTATATTTCAATCCTTAAAGTATTTGTTTAGATAAAGAGTAGGTATTAGGTTATTGTTTAGATTTAGAAGGTAGGATTGAGATATGGCTATTATTTGATTTTTGTTACATTTTTGTTTTATATATAGAGTTCATGAATAGAATACTGTTGAATTTTGGTTTGATGTAAAAATATGCCTTATTTTGGTTAATTTGTTTCTTTGATTCTTTCAGGTTGTTGCAAGAGGCGAAAAAATTGGCCTCCAACATTTTGTGCCCATAAGGCCACTAGGTTGTGGAGATACTGGCAGGTAGAATTTGTTATCAACTTGTATCAAATATTTGCATTGAATAAAAGAATCCTCACTAACAATTTTTCCCTTTCTAGAATCTTGGAAGCCTAAACTAATAGTTTTGTTAAACTCTGCACTTTCAATTTCGAAATGCTCCTTTCCTTTACACAAGTCCCTATAACAGTCAAAACATTTTCAAATATAATGTTTGTTCCAGATTAAATCTACTAAAAGTAGAAGGAAAAACAATTTTGTACTGAAATGTGAGTTCATGTGAAAGGTGGAGAAATTTTGAAATGTTGTAAACTGGTGCATTTGACTATCGAGTTGTCAGAAGTAACATTTTTTCATAATGTTTATACTTTAATACATTCATCTGCAGACCTTGCAGCCAATATGATGTCACACAGAAGCTCTTTGTACAAATGTGTTTCCTAAATTGGTCTCTGATTTTATAAACATTAATCGATAAGCTATTTTGTACAAATGGTTTTCTCTAAAGTTGTTATGAATAACTAATCATGGTTGGAGAGAGAGAAAAGTGAGTTTACTGAGAAAGGCAACAATCTTTTTTTTCATTTTTCTATTTTCCAAAGTTGTTTTCATGAAAACATATCTGTTCCATTTAGCACTTTCTTAGTTAAAACACCTCACAAGGTTTCCTCTTTCTAGATGTTGTTGCAGGTTTCTTATGACCCCTCCATTCTACATCTTTAACTTGATCCCTTATTTAGATGTTCTCAAATTTTCTACTTTTTATTTTCTGTTTGTGGTCGAAAAAAATTCAGTATCATAGAATAAAAATTCTCTGATAATTTATCAAGCCATCATTGTGTTTTTTGCTACAGTGTTCATTTGGTGGAACTCAAAGGTACTGGTGAACTATATGCAATGAAAGCAATGGAAAAGACTGTCATGCTAAATCGTAATAAGGTCTGGATATGTAAGAGTCACTAGTTTCTTCTTAGAGATTCTATGTTTTTTACTTTGAAAATACATGCTTTTTGTTTTTTACTTTCATTTTTTCCTCAGCTGAAATTAGTAATTTCTGTAAGAAAAGTGGGAATAAGTTATGAATCACGCCATTGCTATGAATTCATGGGTTTGTTCATTACTACTTTGTTTATGTATTCTCCTCATCTTATGTCTAAACCCTCTAATTTGAACAATATACATGCCTCCCACGAAAGAGATGATGACTGCATTACAGCATAGTTTATCTGCTAGTTTTCAAAATGAAAATATGAATGAAGAAATTGGCTTTACAAAAATTATGTGCAGATAAAGTTGAAAGGAAAAACCACAAATGCATAGCACAATAATGAATGTTGAGACTTGAACTAATGGTTCTCAAAAAGCCATGGCTCTAATGTATTCTTGGTTATCAGCATCTGAGAAGAAAAACACTCAAATATAAGTAAAAAATGTTAATTTAGGCTTGTGTGCTGAAGTTTCTTCGCAATCTAATACCCCTTTTTTTGGTTCATGAAAGAAATATTTAACTTATCTCACTCAATATATTTAGCTGGAATATATTTGTGTGATTAACTGATTACTATTACAGGTTCACCGATCATGCATTGAAAGAGAGATTATTTCATTATTGGATCATCCTTTTCTTCCAACACTCTACACCTCATTTCAGGTAAATATAACTCATCTGTCTTTATGCTGGACTGAGAGACAACTGAAGTGTAAAGTTTGGTCAAGATATTGTGCTAACAAACAACTTATAATTCATTAAGTATCCTTTAGAAGCAGGGAAGAATCTTTTGAACAATTAATAACTAGGGCTCCCATCTGAATTGCTCTAACAGTTTCTTTGTCTCAACAGACTTCTACACATGTATGTTTGATTTCTGACTTCTGCCACGGGGGAGAATTGTTTGCATTGCTTGACAAACAACCAATGAAGATTTTCAAAGAAGAATCAGCAAGGTACTTTTGCTTTCCTACTTTTATCTGTCAAGTGTCTTAGGCCTTATGAATACTTTAAGTTTTCAATATTTATGATTTAGAAGATTCCTGTCTGAGAATGTTATGCTAAATGTTCAGTTAGACAATCACGAAGCCATCATTTGGTTGCTATAAATAAACTCTATCATTTCTTTTTAAGTATAATAGGTGTTGCCCAATAACACATAATAGGCCAACAACTCTTCTATAACACAATGAGATTGACTACTCACTACATACATCAACCTCGACATATTATACCTTGACTAATTAAAAATGATATGTGTATATATATATATATATATATATATATATATGTATGTATGTATTTATAATGCAGACTGTTATCTTTTTTGTTAATTTTATCATTCATGTATTCAGATTCTATGCGGCAGAGGTTGTCATTGGCTTGGAATATCTCCACTGTCTAGGTAAGCTGCTGCTCAGTATATCTTCATTTGATTAGTTTCATATGCATTCTTAAGCATTTTATTTACTTTTCTCTTTGTTATACCTATTAGGCACTTTCAGTGCCACACTTACTGTTTTTTGAATCGATTTTATTCTGTTTTTGGAATGGTAGGTTTTGCCACTTGAATTGTTTACTATTTTTCTGGATGGCATGCTCTATTTCATTTTTCATGCCACATGCTGCATTGATTTGGCTAATTAGTTTTGTTGCTGTATTAGTTTTTTCTCTTATGGTTTAACAGCAGCACGTTCTGTTTTATGTTACTTATCACAGACAGTCGACATATAACAGAATGTACAGTTTAATTGCTTTAAACTTTATTGATTTTGATTCTGTCTATTTGCATAGTAATTATAATTAATACAAAATCACAATACAATTTTAAAATTCTTTTCTTGAGCGGAGTGTAGCTTTTCAATGTCTCTCATAAAGGGTATAAAACTGTTACACCTTAGCAGCACCTCGCTTTGGACCACCTAGTTATATGTCTAAGTCTACAAGGTTCGGACACTCTTCTTAAATGGTGTGTCTGTATCGGACACACGTATCAAACACCGACACTTGTAAGACACGTATAAATGAAGTGTCCAATTCAAAAAATATTTTGCTTGATTTTTTATAATTCTAGCACAGTTCTAACATAATTTTAAAAAGAAAAAATACATTAATTTTTTTAAATCAATTTTGTTGTATAAATTTTTATTATGATTATAAAAATAAGGAACAATATTTTTGAACCAGCCATGAGAAACATTTTTCTGCTAAAAAAAACTGAAACATACTTGTGCACATAACCGTGTCCTACATTTTAGAGATTATGCGTATCTCTGTGACTGTGCTACATAGGTTATATCCTTGTGACAAGATAAACTTGAAAATGGTTAATATAATCATCCGGAATTACCTTTATGGTCTACATGCCCATTAGAGAGATCATCAACATACTTTGCAGGTTTGTTGTAGAAGTAGGACATGATTCACTTGGATCCTTTTCTACCTCATGCTCTGGAATAACCACCTATGGTTACCATTAATAGTTAATACGAGGGTGATGAGGTTGATATATCAAGCTTCTTTAAATGGGACAACTATTGATTCTTGTGACAGTACATGCAAGGGAGACAGAGCTGGACCAAAATAACGTGTGGATAAAACCTTATAAATCACACTAGGTTCAACTGAAATTTCGAAAAAGAAAGTGACAAGCATTTAACAATGGCAACCATTTTGTATCCGAATATTTTTCCTATCTTGCTGGTTTTGGGGTTAGGGATGTTTTTCTTTTCTTACAATTTTTGGATGTATTTTAGCAGTGTTCAAGGTTTTCTTGTCTTATCTTTGTGTTTAATCATACCGTTCCATTTTTTTTATAACATTGTCTGCTACAGGAAAAAAGTAGATACTGAATATTGGTTTCTTTTGTTGAACCTGTCTAGGTATAATTTATCGTGACTTAAAGCCTGAAAATATCTTACTTCAGAAGGATGGTCACGTTGTATTAACTGATTTTGATCTATCATCTATGACATCGTGTAAACCCCAGGTACGTATCCTTTTTCCTGCATAAACATGCTCAATTTTTTCTATAAATTATTGGAAATTCTTGACCAATATATGAAATTAATTGGTGTCACACTTCTCCAATGAACTATAGTTGTGGTAGAAAAAGTGTTACCCAAGGCTTCAAATCTCTCTCTCATATTTTAGGAAAAAAATGTGCATTTTTTTACTGATATTTAAAAACAAAATGATTTTGTTATTATTTTCTTCTTTAAGAGTCAAAAGGGATCTAGTAATGGCACTTTTCTTAACCATCACTACATGAAAAGTATGTCTTGCCATGTATGGTGTCCATAGCTAAGAAACTTAATCGATTCCCTTATCTGTGGTTGCATCTTTAGGTAAGTAAAGGAACTGATGTACTAGGGTTGCATTTCAGCTTGACAAATGATATTTTGTTAGATTCCATCTAGTATGTTATTAGAATTATTTATGAATAGGTATAGTTTACGTATGTATAATTTTTGTGTATTTTTTTTTCTTTTTAATACTATTTTTTTCATGTGATGATTGTTGTTACTTGAAATGTCAGCATAACTGAGATGTCAAGTTGCATAGTGATGCATAACATGAAATCTTTTATAAAGAAAAAAACTAAAATTCATTTTCACAGGTTGTGAAGCAAGCATTACCTGGTAAAAGAAGATCACGAAGTGGACCACCACCAATACTCGTTGCAGAGCCAGTTACACAATCAAACTCGTTTGTTGGAACTGAAGAATATATTGCCCCTGTATGGTGATTTTCAATTCTGCTTCATACTATCTAACTGAACAAAAAAAAGATTTCCCTTAATGTTTAAAGCTTAAATCTCACTCATTTCTGAAGTCACATAGACCTCACTCAGTTTTAATTAAAAAAAATAGAATTCTCATGTTAAAATTGAAGATTTAAAATTGGAGTATCTTAGATGATGCTTAAGTAATAGTTTCCATTTTTTAGAATCATGAATTGTTTCTCTCTACACTTGTGTGTAGTCTGAGCTTCATGCCCAAAGGCCTTACAAAGTGATAGGATCAGTAGAGTGTCTTAGAGATGTTGTTATGAAGAGAAAATACAAATCTTTGTTACTTGGTTTGTTAGAAGAGGTGTGTTTTGTTTTCATGGTTTGTATAAGGGTTGAACCACCCCTGAAATTATTATATTTATTCATTCTTTTTTCTAATAAAAAAAGCAAACCTCTGTTACTTTGGAAAGAAGTTGGATTTTGTTGAAGATATAATTTTGAAAATAGGAAAATGTTGTAGGGCTTTGATTTAGGGATTACATTTTATATTTCTTCTCTTTCACTTACTGTATCGTTACTATTCATTATAAACATGTGTATTCTCTGAACACAGTTTCTGTAATCTCTTCAAATAGATTTCATCAAACTTGAGGACATTTATTGTAGTCTAGAAAAACATAATAACATTTTTTGTTATTCATTTGTTGTTATATTATCATCTACTAAGTTTTTTAAGGTACTTGATATCAGGAAATTATAACTGGAGCTGGGCATACCAGCGCTATAGATTGGTGGACCCTTGGTAATCACTTTCATCCTTCTGCTTAAGCTTTATTATGTTACTAATCAGTGATCAAATTAACAAAATATTTGAAACCAACTCTCTCAGAATCAGGACATTTGATAAAAAAAAAATGGATAGTTTGGGAGGGTTTTATGAAGATATGCTCTATTTTGTTAGGATTGGGGGAAAATGCTGGAAAATTCAACAGGAGTTTTTTTGTTTCTACATGCTGGGATAGAGTTAATTTCTTGGCACCATTCTGAGTATAAGTTAGTGTTTCTGTTAGCAGTAACAGAAATCATTACTTCTTGAAAATTTTGATGGAGCATACTTTATTGATGATTTGTGCATAGAGGGTTTTGTATAAGGGGGCATATTAAGTATCAAAGCTACTCCTTGCATCCACCTAATAAGTTTTAGGCTCAAATGGTTCTTAACATAGTATAGTATGAGAGCCTCTTTGACCAAATAGTTCTAGACTTTTAATTACAATTCAGCACAAGGTTTGAGTTGCCTTCATACTTGTTCAATTATGAAGAGTTTCGTATTTAGAATCTAAAATATTAGTCGTTAAAACTTAATTAGTTAATTTATGTACAAATTTAGAAATTATTTTTAAATTTTTATTAATAATAGAAACCAATTTAGATATGAATAATTTTGTAGTCTCTAAATTAGTATATAATTTAGTAACTAATTATTTGTTGACATCAACTATGATTGTTTCTATCTGTTTAGGTATCTTATTGTATGAGATGCTCTATGGCCGTACACCATTTAGAGGAAAGAACAGACAGAAGACATTTTCCAACATCTTACACAAGGATCTTACCTTTCCAAGCAGCATCCCGGTACACAAAAATACTGCTTCATTTCAATTAGTTGAACTTCAAAATTATTGAATGAATTCATTTCCTATGATTGGAGTTCCTATGTCACAAGTTTTTGCATAAATTTCCTATGATTGGAGTTCCTGTGTCACAAGTTTTTGCATAAATTACATGTAATGGGTAGCAAAACTGATGTAGAAAATCATAAGCATTCAAATATTTAGGTACTTGATTTCAAAATTCTCTATAGGTGTGAAACATTGCATTGACAGAAGAAATGGTCTTTTGACTTCCACTGATATACATAAACTCTTCCACCAAAAGTCTGTTATGATATTATATATTAAGAAGTGAACTTTAAACCTAATTCAACTTCATAAAATCGGTTTATAAGGTGAGGTTTGCACTACTTATATACAATGAAATGTTTTTGTCTCTAGTTGATGTGAGATTTCCAACCGTATAAATTACATGGGTAAATTCTCACAATTCACTGAGCTACTGTTTTGATCTTACATCAACTGATACAATTTTGAAATTTTTCAGGCTAGTCTTGCAGCCAGGCAGTTGATTAATGCACTTTTGCAGAGAGACCCAACAAGTCGTCTAGGTTCAACCACTGGTGCAAATGAAATCAAACAACACCCTTTTTTCCGTGGAATCACTTGGCCTCTAATCCGTAACATGGTAATTTCCTTGTTGTTTCTTTTGAAGTCAATGATTAGAAAAATTCTGATTACCACAAATAGTAAAATTGGTCCTTCAAATGGTCCCTAAATATGCATTTATTTGGTCAGTTTTGAATTTATAATCCAAATTAGTCCATAAGGTCCTCATGTGGGGACTACTTTGGCTGACAAAATGTGCATTCAAGGACCTCAAGAATAATCAATCACTATCACTCAACGTGATTCATATCTCACTAGGAGCCAATTTAGGGTTTGTTAAACTGGTGGAATTGAATGCTGACTTAATATAATAACTTTTATCTTTAAAATTAGTTTCTATTTAATGATTTTCTTATAGTGTTTTTTAATACGAGCACTCCTATAGCATTCCAATATGAGCACGGTGCTAGCTGGAATATGATGTTTAGCTTATGCAGCAAACATTATCTATCTATTGCTTTTGGGGTGTTTGTTCATCTCTTTATTTTTGGAGATTCTTAATGTGGTTTGGTTTATTTAAAAGTGTTGGGATACCCTTTTATATCCCTCTTAATTTAATTTCACTCTTTGCTGATAAAAAGAAATAGTGTTTTTGAATATTACAATTACTCTCCTCTAAACTTTTTGGACAAGAAAAAGAAAACATCCACTGAAATCATGTTTCTAACACTTGTTGAAGTTCTAGCTGCTTATTATTGCAGTAATGAAAGAGCTATTTTGTTTGATGCAGACTCCACCTCCATTAGAAGTTCCTCTGAAATTGATTGGAAAAGAACCAGTGGCAAAGGATATAAAGTGGGAAGATGATGGAGTGCTAGTGAACTCCATTGATATGGATATCTTTTGATGGTTCAGTGTTTGCTGATGATGTTTGTGAGAATGTTATCTGATCCATGCTGCAACAATGACGGGGTGAAGTTAAAGTGTAATAGAGTCTATTGATTTGGTAATGGTCAAATACCATCTTCTGATCTGCCAACAGATGCATTTAAACAAAATCTAAGTTGTGTAGGGTTAGCAGAAAAGTAGAATGTGCAATGTACATTGAACAAGGATCCTATTCATGCATGTCCACAATACATCAATAATATCATACATGTTACTACTTATTTTCATTATCTATATATAACCTAATTTATTTATTGTCACTCTAATCCTTTGTAAGATGGTGAGAAAGAGAAAATCCACAAACGAAATTATTGAATAAAAACTAATTTTAGACACTAAAATAATTAGTTATCATTTAACTAAATTAAAGACTATTTTATAAATTAAAAAAATTATTCGTATTTAAAGTAATAATTTATATTATTAATAAAAAAAACTATAAAATAGTTTTTAAATTGGTATCTAATCATTAACTACCAAAATTTTAGCTACTTACTATTTTATATTCTAAATTAGTCTCTATTAATTTTTTAAAAACTAATTTAAAATTTAAAATATTAGTAGTTAAAACATTAATTGGTAGTTAATAGATACCAATTTAAAAACCATTTTATATACAAATGATTTTTTTAATCTCTAAAATAATATATAATTTAGTCAATATAATCACTAATTTTTTTTTAATTTCTAAATATGATTGTAACTTAATGATTTTCTTATAGTGATGGAGAATTTTACACTTATCAGATAGGGAGAAAATATCAACTCACCCGAGTGAATCCATGAATTTTATAAAATATTCCAGTGGTATAATATGAGTATGACTATTAGACTTTTTTTTTAAAAAGTAAAATAAAAAATTTGATATTATTGTGAGTTTTCTAAAGCTTAATAAACTTTCTATCATTAAGGAATTTTGGTAATTTAAATGAAAGAACAATTTAAATAAGAAACTCATCAAAATACCCTTAACGACTCAAAGTTTGTAATGCTTTGGATAATCATAATAATACCAAATTAGTTTATTTAAATCTACGAAGAAAGGAGTCTAACAAAATCATTTAAATCATCGGAAATTCTTTTCAAAATTAATGAACTCACTGAGTTGAAATTGCCATTTTTACCCCTCTTATTATCATTGATACACAAATAAAATGCATTCAGTTCAAAGTAGTTGAAATTTTTTATTTTTGGAGTTTGTAATTAATAGTATATCTCTAGAAAATAAACTTTCTAATTTTGAAATTAAAATTGACCTCTTTATGATGGAAATAGTAGTAAAAATGTATTTTTGATAATGTTTATATATGTTTTAAAAAAGGAAAGAGTAATATAATTTTTATATTTATTATCATATTGAATATTTTAATAAGAGTAACATATATTTTTTATTTTAATTCAAGAAAGTTAGATTCTATAAAACTGTTTTCAAGGGAAATTTGACTAAAAGTAATTTCTAAAAAATCTTAACTTTTAAAAGAAGTATATTTTAAAACTTAATTAGAAGAAGAAAAGAACTAAAATCTTCTGAGCAAACGTAGGTGTTAAAGATATCAGTGCTGGTTATGAATGTGGGAATTGTAGTCACTCTAATGGATTAGAAGAGATGAATTAAGACATGATAATGTATTTTGGTAATTAGTTTGAGAATAAAATATGATCTTTACCAGTTACTTAAATAGTTTTCATGATAATAAATATTAAGTGATGTGAATGCCTTAAGTGTTTTATTATGGAGTGATTTAGGTCTTTTATGATAACTTAAATAGTTTTTATGATGGAGTGACTTAAGTATTTTATTATGTACAAGGGTTGGATCACTCTCTGGTTCACATTTATTTATTTTTTATTGTCGATAAAAAAAAATTTAAACATGTTGATATATTTATTGAATACATGCTTACATATCTACAAATAATAATGAAATGTGTAAGTATAATATGATTAAATAATCTAATATTTATGAAAGTTTATTACAAAGGGGCAAACCTATTTAAATTTATAAAATTAGTTATTAATAATAACTGTATTACTCGTGAGATCTTCTTGAAAAAATAAGTAGCGTGTCTATCAGTATTCATTCAAGTTTGATATATACTATGAAATTATTTAGATTTGTATGTATCAGACAAAGTACAATTATCATCTATTCAAATAAAAGTTTTTTATGAATACACGTTTGTGTTTGTTTGAGCAAAAGGTTATCAAACTTACGTATGTTAGACGAAACACATATTAAATAACATTAATTATCCAATCATACAACTTACATTTAATATATTAGACTCAATACATTGTATTTAATAAGATCTAATACACATAAAATTATGTTTTATTTTTAGTGTTTAAATACACGATCAAACCAAATATAGAATCCGTTAACTTTAATCTCAATAAGAAATATTTTGGAGAGTTTATCTTTAAGAAGTATAAGTTTATTAAGCACTCTTATTGTTTCAGGGTCATGTTTTTCACATTCTTTGTCTTATCCATCTATTCCATTTTGCTTTTTATGTTCTTTGTTTCTCTTACATATTTTTGTAAGCATGAATCATATCCTCGATTTCTTTGTACAACTAAGCTTGTCCTTGAAGGTTTAAAACATTGGTACGAAATCCATTTCACAAATTTGAGTTTTGAATTTGATCCATGTTTCCACTTTGATTCTTGGTCTCCTCAATTTACATTATTTAGCCCAATCATATATTCCTTGGTGGGTTTTTTTTTTTCCTTAATCAAATTCTGTGTTGTTGTTTGTTGTTTTCAAAATAGGTTCGAAACATATTTCTAAATCATCCTGAGTTCTTCCTTTGTGACTTATACTTCTATAATTCAATTAGTTGAATTTCATCAATAGATGATTCTATTCTAAACCAGTTTATGGAGAGAAAAATTTCAATATTTGTTTTTTTATTCTTGATTATAACTTGGAAGATAAAAATCTTCAAGACCCATTTTATGGGATGCATGAGCAACTATACCCTCAACCTTTGTAGCAGAATTGACCATTGTCTTCTGCTTTGAACTCTTATAGTTCATAGAGTGTCAGTACCACCAAAACACAAAACCTTGATGGTGATCAAGAGTCATCACTATCAACTTTGAAGCTAGCATGAATGAAGCTCTTCCTCAACATCATATATCAAGGCATATGAGACATCTTGTCACAGACCCCAATCATGAAGCACAAGGAATCTTATTTATTGTCCCTTAGACAAACACATGACATGTGACACTGTAATTCCTTATTCTGAGTGCCCAGCCACTTTGTCAATATATGCACTTTCCTAACACAAAGGATGCTTTGCCTAAGTCTTTAATTAAGAAACAACTCCCCAATCATGTTTTAACATGTTGCAGTGTTAGGATGTCATTTTCAAAGAACAACATGTCATTTACATACAGGACAAGGAAAACTATAGCACTCCCATGTTTCAGAAATTTGTAGAGGTGTTGTGTGAGATTTCTTTGGTCTGCCCATCAAGAACAAATAATTGAGATTTCACTCACTAAACACCTCCTAAAACATTATAACAAGAAAATTCACATTACAATAAACATAAGAAAATAGTTGAAGCTCACAAGAATTTCTCTATAGACTGCTTAAGATCTTTACAAAACCAAGAGCTTCCATTGCCTGAAACATAAGACAAGCTTCATAGTTCCCCAATCAAACCATTATAAACTTACATGAGCTGGTCCCATTAAAAAGACCGGGAGTAAGCTCTTCTCTGTATCCTCTGAAAACTCTATACCTACCAAGGTTCAATTGACTCACTGTACAACAATCTCTCCTACACAACTCAAAGCCCTCAACACATTTAACCAATTAACTTGAAAACTCAAAAACATTTAGAAATGCAACCCATTGCAACTGCCATATATATATTCAGTCCTATAAGCTGCTGTCTTTGTTGCAGTTATATTTTTGTATGCTTTGTTCACTGCAGAGATCTCACTGCCTACTCCTTTTGAGAGACCATTATCAACAATTGAAGAGCTCTGTAAGACAGCATCCAATTGTCCACATGCTGCTCCAATGAACCCTGTATTGACATCATCAACAAGCAATTTAGAAGTTACATTTCAAAATATTAAACTGCATGCATAATGTGGTCATGTATCAGGAATCACCTAGGAACAAAGGAGAAGGTTTTCCTGGTCTTGATTTAAATTCAGGATGAAATTGAGCCCCGATGAAATAAGGGTGGTTAGGTAGCTCAACAATCTGTAACATAGCAAAGCAAATAAGCACAGGATATGCATGTAACAATTAAAAAAGTCATAGGAGACTGTTCATACCTCCATGCGTTGACCTGTTTCATCCTTCCCAGTAAAAGAAAGACCAGCATTTTCAAGGCGAGCTACCAATTCTGGGTTCACCTGCATATGACAATATCATTTTCTGTTCTACTCACATTTACAAGAGAATTTTATGCACCACAAATACCTCATATCTATGCCGATGTCTCTCATCAATGAAGCTTTTGCAGCCATATCTAAGAAGGGTCAAAGGGTTAGAAACAATATAGCAAGCATTTGTAGTGCAGTCATACCATACACATATCACTCTCATTCATATTTCCTAGTGTAAGCACAGAAAATGTCTTGAAAAAATTGAATGCAGTAAAAATACTTACAATTTTGCCGATTTACATTCCTTTGTCTGGAAATATGTCCTCCTAGATCCAAGGCGCATGGTTCCTCCCATTTGTGTTTTTGATCCCTATAGCAAACAATCCAAACAATGAAAAATAAGAAACAGGACACTTTCTTCAATCTGTTTTCTCATCATTAGAGTGAGATGAACAAATATAGACACCTCAGGCATAAATATGATGTATGGGCTTTTGGTATGGGGATCAAATTCAGTACTGTTCGCGTCTTGTACACCAAGAACAGATCGTGCAAACTCTATGACAGCAATTTGCATTCCAAGGCAAATGCCAAGAAATGGAATCCTGTTTTCTCGGGCATATCTAGCTGCAATAATCTTTCCTTGCACTCCTCTATCCCCAAACCCTCCTGGAACCAGCACACCATCTGCACCCTGAAGGCAAAGATTAGTTAGATAATTAAAAATGAGGGAAACTGATAATATAACAACTGGTTAATTTCATGATTGTGAGGGAAACCTTCAATAACTTCAATGCTGCCTTATATGCATCAGGGTTCTGCAAGATTGAACAATAACATATAGATGAAATTTCTACTATGAACAATAATAAATAAAACATGCTTGTGATATAATGATTCATAATTGGTGTTACCTCTTTTGCAGTTGCACTTTCAAGATTGCTAGCTGGAATCCAGTCTACAACAAGTTTCTTTTTACAATCAACAGATGCATGCAGTAAGGCCTGAAGTCAATGATTGAAGATACATCAGCTAAATTATAGTGGTGTAGTGTAACTCTCCCCAACTATTATACCATTTAATAACCTCATAAAAAATATAATTTTTATCAATCCAACAGTTGAGTTATAATTTTATATTATCTTGATTGTTTTATAATAATAAGATAATCAAATTATTCACATTTTAATATACTTTTAAAACTATATATCAAATCAACTTTGATCAGTATGAATAAAGGTATCAAATAATACATACATGCATATATATAAAATTATGCAGGGTGGGATCATAAAGAAATTACATGCATATTATATTTAGATCATAAAGAAGACAGATAGGTACAATTATGCAGGGTGGGATGTGAAAATAAACTTATGTCTTTTACTCTTTAAAAGATCTTGAAACTATAATGCAGTAACACAACCATGAAGTTGAACTCCACCTTTAGAACGGAGAGGTAGGAATCTGAAAGGCATGTATATTTCCCCACTAAAGCTATACGAACCTGCCAATCAAAAGAAACAAAAATGTAACTTTTGCCAAAAATCAAGGACAATATAGATCAGCTTTGGAATAGCAACCCACTGGTTCATGAAGCAAATCACTAGATTCAGCTCTGCAAGTCCATTCCTCTAAATTAGGCTCTTGAGCTACTCTGCATATATTATAAAAAAATGCCACTTAAGCTTCCCAAAGAATAATAGAGTGAAACTTCATTGTATCCATAAAAGCCCAATCCAGGAAATAGAACAAACATTTGAGTTTGTGAGACTAACCCATGAAGATTCAGCACTTTAAACATTGCTTCATGAGCCTTCTGATCCTATATAGACCAGAAGAATATAATTTATAAGAAATGGTACCAACAGATATAACATGATTTGAAGTTCAGCAGTTTTAGAGGAAAACTTACTCTTAAAAGCAAAGGAACGTTCCAGATGTTGGGAACATCATATAGGGTAATAATGTTTTCCGCCTGCAAACATGAAGCTTCAGTAGAGAAAACTTTTGCAAAGCAGCACAATGATTTGACGTCAAATATACTCATCAAAACACTTATCCTTAAAAACTCATACCGGAATTAGGCAAAATTGAGAGAGTTTTCCCTTTGCATTTTCATCCAGTACCTGAAACAAGTGACTGTTAGAACCTTAAAATTTTTTACAGTTAAGAACAGTTAGGATGTTCCATCTGTGCATCATAGTATATGTCTGTCCCTACATTCAGATTTTCATGCAATCAAGCGGTTGGTGAACTGGAACTGTCGGATGAAAATCAGACGGCTCACATCTCATCTTAGTAAATTGCAGCATTACAGATGTGAGTCATCGATCTTCACCTAACTATTCCCATTATCTGACTACATGAATTCGTCTGCACTGAATATTCCATGTTCTCTGTTGCAGAGACAGAGAAAGAGAGAGAGAGAGAGATTAACCATTGTGGTGCGGCATGCTAAAATATTTGGAGTCAGCCCTTGGCCTCGCAGTGCACGAACACTATGCTGGGTTGGTTTTGTTTTCTGAACAAAATAGTAACAACAATGAAGTAATTTTCCATGATAGATGAAACTAAATCATTTTCCACACGGATCTAAAAGCTGTGAGACATTACAAACCTGTTCACCAACAACATTCAAAACAGGAACAAGGCTGACATGAACTAAGCAAAAGTTTCCAGCACCTGCAAAATATATAGCATATTATTGATATTCACCAAAAAGAGGCTCTGTGAACAAAAATGAAGTATCTTCACTCACTCACCTACTCTGTATGAGAATTGTCCTAGTGCCTGAATAAATGGCATGGACTCAATATCTCCTGCATCCATAAACGTTATTATAAATAGAATGAATTAATTAATTCAACTGTGAAGAAGACTGAAGAATGTTTTCAACACTGTACCTATGGTTCCACCCAATTCTATGACACATACATCAGCTGGTCCGGTCTTTCCATCTACCGGTATGTGGGCCACCCTTTCAATCCAATCTTGAATAGCATCAGTGATATGAGGGACAACCTAAAGATGAAAACGCCATCATCAACATCATCATCATCATCATAGTGTTAATAATATTAGGACCAACATGAAAAACCTTTGTTTATAAACAAATTATCACCACAATAAAAACACAGTACAAATTGGTTAAACCAGACCTGAACAGTTTTTCCCAAATAGTCTCCTCTTCTCTCTCTATTAATGACAGACTGTCATGAAAACAGGAAAAGAAAAGTAAAGTTAGGAAGAAGAAAAATCTGAAATGATCTTCAAAATCTGCGTCATAATCTAAGGAACCTGCCTGGTAAATCTTCCCAGTGGTTATGTTATTATCACGGGTCAACTTGATGTCCATAAAACGCTCATAGTTTCCAAGATCCAGGTCCACCTTACAACAGAAAGAGGGTCAAGTTTCATTATTTTTTCCAAGACACTACTTTTGGTAAATTTGCCAACCTTCTCTGTGAAATTGTGTAAAGTTGGCAACGTTATTTTCCTTCAATTAACTTTCTTTCTTTTTTACGTTTTTGGGTTTTCTTTCTGGGCTTGTCCTTAACATGAAAACATGGTAAATCAGTGAATCAGAGCAAGTTGTGTACCTCACCACCATCGTCCAACACAAACACTTCTCCATGCTCAAAGGGGGACATTGTTCCCGCATCTGTGTTCAAGTAAGGATCTGAATGGCAGAGGAAAAAGTGAGACCAGAATTAGAATGCAACACCCCTTCAAAGTGGAAAACAGAGAGGACTAACTAACTAACTAACACTCCATGCTTAGATGCAAAAGCTTTAAATAACCATTCATGACCACAATTCTGGTTACATTTGTCTACAAATTTTTTTCTGCAATATCAAAATTTGAAACTTACACGGTTTGAGTTGTGTTTACAAAAAGAAAAGGAAAACAAAAAAAGTCACCTGAGAAGAAGACATGAAATTTTGACAAGAAAACTGGGAGAGACTATTTAAAGTTTGGTGGATAAAAAAGCATGCATGCTTTATCCACTTTGCTTTTCCACAAAAAAAAAAGAAAGAAAATGAAGAAAAGGGTACCAATTTTAATGGCAGTGACTCTAAGTCCACAAGCTTTGAGAAGCAAACCAATACTACTGGCTGTAACACCTTTGCCAAGTCCACTAACAACTCCACCAGTGACCAGCACGTACTTCATTTTCTGAAAATTCCTCAGTCTCTTGAAAATGGTTTTGGTTTCTGCAGTGTTTGTAGCAGAAGCAGAGGAACACAGAATCTGTGTGTTGCAGCAATGGAGATTGGAAAAAGAAACAGAGTTTGAAGAAAGAGGAGGGAAAGTAGAAGCCAATGTCCACCAATGCTAATATTGCTTCCTTTATATACAAAAAAGTATCTGCTTCTGATTCCAAGGATGAGACATTCAAGAGAGAGAAAATATAACGGAAAAAACTTCATTCCAAAAATATAAATAAATTCCCGTTTTCAATTTCTTTCATTAAAAAAATAATTCATATTTTTTACTTTATTTTTATTATTATTAACATTAGACCTTGTAAGATTTTATATAGTGATTAAATAAACTTATTTATTTTTATAATACATATTTTTACTTGATTGATAGTATTGCTTGAAAAATCAACTTTTTTTAAGAATAATACTTAATATAAGCTGCAATTTAAATGAAATGCATCAACCCCAATTATTTATAGTGTTTTGCAAAAGAAAAATGCAAAAATAACTAGTTACTATTGTTAATTTAATTTGACTTCTATGGTAACAATAATAAACTAAATTTAACCTATTTAATACCCTTTTATTTAAGAATAGTTTAATTTATAAAGATTTTTTATTTTATTTTTTATACAATTCTAAAAAATAAATAGAAAGAAAGAGAAAAGTGAAATAAAATAAATAATATTACATATATAAAAAAAAATTGTTTACATAATATTTTATTTTGAATTCCCTTACAAATTGTTCCTTTCAATTCAAGAGTCTTATTAAGTTAGGAGCGTTTCACATCTACTCTGAGAGTGATCTTCAGATCAAACATTAACTAAATTTTAACATGCCAACTATCATACTTATTTATTACTTCTTAACGGGGGCAATTATCAAAATCTGCTAAATATAATTTAATAACAAAATTTATATTTAGTGAAAAAATAAAATTACTCTCAAAATGTATAATATTATATAAAAAAAATTTAAAATGTGTCATAGAAAAAAAAAATTAAACAAGGTAAAAAAAAAATATAAGTCGTCACACCTAATAATACTATAAAAAAAAGTCAGAAATTGTACTTATGTGTACTACTTTTATTTAAAAAAATAAATAAAAGTTGCATACGCAAGTAAACCTTATATTAAAAAAATAATTAGAAATTATGCATGTAAATATGATTTTGTAAAAAAAATACATTAAAAAAATAAAGTAGTGGATGTAAATAAGACTTGTTAATATTATTTTAAAAAATATCAACATCAATGCTTTGTATGAGAGTAGGACTTTTTGATTTGAAAAATGTGATTTATGAAAAATGTAACATAAAAATTGGTTAAGAAAAAGGGATTTGAAATAGATGGAGATGTTAAATTGAAGTTAGAAAGAAATTGAAAAAGAATAATAAAGAATGGATAGGGTGAGATGATCGTGTCAGCTCCAAGTCATGGAAGAAATTAGGAAAGTTGAGAATCTTCGGACACATTGGCTACCACGGTTGGCGTGGGGGCGGCAGCAACCACGAACGAGGTTGGTAGGCCAAACCATTCTTATTCTTAATCTTTCATTTTATCTATGTCATATCCTTACATTTCTTCTAATTATTTCGACCTCAAATTCAAGAGATAGTATTATTATGATTAATCTTTTATTTGAAATATTATCCATTTTAGAAATCGATGTTCTGTCAAGGTTTTATTCTTAAAAATATCTTAATAGGTTGAAGAAAAAAAGAGTATATAAATTGTTTTTGACCTCGAAAACAATATGAGACTATATTAGTGATACCTGAACACTAATTATATTAAATCTCGACAATATCTCTTATCATCTCGATAATATCTCTTATCATCTCGATGATATCTCGACATATCTTTTGGTTACGCCTAAACATTTTTCTTTATTTTTTACAATTTCAAATTATAAACGAATAATTTATAAATATTTTTTTAACATAAAAATATTATGTTTCAAATTTATTAAAATAAACACATATTATTAAACTATATATTTAAAAATCTTGAAAAAAAAAACAAATTTTAGTTAGATATTGTAATGAATATATATTTGAAAATCCTTTTCAAAAAAAGGAGAGAATTTGGAAGACATATTTTTTTTACATGTATGTATCTATGAATAAATTTATTGGGTATTTCACACGTTTCCTAAATAGGCACATGTGTTTATTTTGTTCTTAATTCACATTAAATGAGGTGGGATATATACTATACATTGCCATGGTGTATTAATTAAATTGCAACCTAGAATAGGTGGACTCGGTTCAAATTTAGGTTAAAAGCTTTTGAATTGAAAATGTTATGTTTTTATTATAATTTTTGGTGTGATGATAAAATTTTTAACCAATAATTAATGAGACTCAAAATTACGAGTATTAACTATATATTTTTTTCTAATAGTATCCACACTAACTGTTACCCATAAAATTAATATTAATAAATACCTTTATGAATTTATTTTCTCTTTTAAATCTCTTCAAAATTAAAAGTATTTTATATAAGGTTGTTGAAAAGGAAACTATCAATTAAAAAAAATTAATTTGGTTTTACTTTATATAATTTACCTGTTTCTTTTGTGTATGAGATAAATTTTATTTAAATTAATGTTATTGGAATTAAATAACTAAATTATGTTCCGTTTTTTTTAATATATAAATTTTAATATACTCTTTCACATTTTATTATTTATATATATATATATATTTATTTATTTTAATAATATTTTTTATGTGATGATAAATAATTGTTATTACTTTATATTAGCTTAAAAATGTTAAATTTCATAGTGATGTTAAAGATGAGACTTTTTATAAAAAAAAATAACTAAATTGTATTTAAATTTATGTTTTCAACTTACATTTATTATTTTTATTGAAATGAAAATAACATATTTTTATTTTTTTTCAAATACCCGTAAATATTTGTTAGTGTACACAAATCATTTTTAATTAGGAAAGGGTTTTATGGGTAGGCACAAATAAATTTGTTTAGATGAAGAAGAAATAAGGGTTAATTCCCATCATCATCCATACTTTAGGTAATAATATTATTTTGAAAACTTTATTTTGCTTTTAGATTCTAATATTGCGTGTTGGTGACACTAAAAAGACCAATCATGGAGATTAATTAAAGTTTTGCCGACACCTAAACGGCTAATTTTTTTTTAATGCAAAACCCTAAATTTAATATTTTTTAATGAATATCGTGAATTATTGGATAAGTTATTATTTGTAATGAAGAGACTATGATCAAATTTCGTGTTGAAGAATGCAACCATACTATTAACGACTGTAATAACACCTTATTCAAGAGTTAAGTTTGTAATATAAATCAATTTATATATTTTTAATTTTATAAAAATATGTTAGTACATATGTATATGAAAATATTTCAGTGTACATATATAATAATAAATATTAACCTTTTTATATTCAAACATGATTTATATAAGGTGTTAGTTTACATTTGATCTTAATTTCATTTTAAGAAAGGAATCTCTTATAATTTCATCTTAAATCAAATATTTATTTCGATTTACATATGTGATCCAGTTTTGTAAAGTTTTGTACCTTGAGTTATATTAATTGTAATTGCTCAATTAAAATAGATCAGTGTGCAGGTCGTTATTTAGAAATAAGCTTTATTTATGTTTAAGAAAAATCTATAAAATAAATTTATTTTGTAAGAAAATTAAATTATATATATAAAAAAATTATTGTAACCAAATTATATTTTGTATATTATAAATGTGATTGTATATGTGTCATTACTCCATCTGAAAATAATTATTATATTCATCAAAATGTTTTAGTTAAAGTATTTCAAGATTTTAACATATTATATATATATATAATACAAACTTATTTTCTTCATACAAAAACTCTTGTATGGATATGTGACATAATCTATTCATATATTAATTAAGTAAAATTATAACAAAGAGTTAGATGAAAACATAAGAAATATAACTTACATATATATCTAATTTATAATCTCAAATAATTTTATTTATATTAAATATCAATGTATTTAATTTATTTTAAAGTGTTATTGATAAGAAAAAACTCACCTTTAATTATACACAATAATACATATGTAGAGTTAAACATTTGATTATTAATTCTAACGATATTATCTCAACATAAAAAAATTAAATTTTAAAAAAATTAAATTAATTGAATAAAGTATAGTTTATTTCTTTGCTCTCATCTCATCTACTAAACAAATTATATAAAACCAACAAAACAAAAAAAATTCACAAGATCATACACACAAAAATACAATATTTGTAAATTTAATATTTTCCACATTTTCCATATACAACACACATAAACAATATTATTCTCAAACATTTTTTAAGGTAGAAACATCATACTCAGTCAAACACATAATTCAATATAATTCCAAAATTTTACATAAATATATTCATATCTCTAATTCTCTTACTTACCGAGTAAATTTCAATTTCTTCTATCATAAAATTCCTCCCAATAATATCAAAATCAATATAATATCAAAACACAAACTCAACAATTCAAAATATATAACATTTAATAATCATTCCATAATTATAATCAAACTCATTTATATTTAAAAATAATTTTCCTTAACATTGTTTATTTCCTAAAAAAATAAAATAAAAAAACACCACCAAATCAATCAAACTATTTTTAAAAAAAGATGAACTAGTTGAAATGATAACATTTTTTAACAGACCGAACCAATAAAACTTAAAAGTACTCACATATAAAGCCAAAAAATTAAAGAAATAAAAAAACTTACTCAAAATACTTAACTGAGTAATTATCCCTTTAGTCAAATATTTTATTCCTAACAAATTATGCATAACTTTTAAATGCATGAGTTTTTTTTTGAAGTAATCAATTATAATAGAAAAATCATTTTCTAAAAATATTAAAATATAAAATATGATTAGTTATAACTTAATTGTAATTCTAATAGGTTACATATTTTTTTCAAAATGGTATTTACACAATGTAATTATTTTAATAGATTTAATATAAGTTTAATATTTAACTTGAAAAAAATCTTTTGTAAATCATACCTTTATTTTTCATCCTCCTTAATTGTGTGAATCACTCAATTTTCCCATCAACATAAACATAACATATATTCACGATATTCACGAGTAGTTATTACAATAAATATCAACATATAAATATAATATAAAAAATAGTAAATTTTAAGTTTAATTCAACTTAATTTTATGAAACTGAATTCAGAAGGAGATTTTAAATGTAACTTAATTCAATCTCGTAAAATTGAATTATAAAGTTAAGTTTACACTCACATGTACACTACTAAATATTCTTTCTCTAATCGAAGTGAAATCTCTCACTTATACACTACTAAATATTCTTATACTCTAAAACCAATGTAGTAGCTTCTTTACACCACTCTTTAAAGGTTGTGTGTGGATAAGTTGCATAACAACCCATTAGATATCATATACCTTTAGGACATTCAAATACTTAGGACCTTACAAGACTTAATTTCCCAATGAAATTGGGAATTCCTAATTTTGCTCCCAAACAATCAAGAGGTTGGGTTTCACAAATTAAATGCATAACAAGATTGGAATTGAAGGCAAGTAAAAGAAGCAAATTTATAGACAAACAAACACACTAACATTAAATGTATGAGACTTTACCAGAAACTCTTAAAACCATTTAATAATGAACTAAAACAGTATACATTATAGGTAGATATTACATATATTGTGTGAATTTTATTAAATGATAAACGCAGCTAATTTTAAAATACAAGTACCAAATTTGACAAAACAAAATAGTTTTTAAACTTCTAAATGAAATTATCAGTCCTATATATACTAAAACCAATAAATAAATAAACAAAATTTAATCAATAAATAAATAAGTTTTCTGTAATGAAAAAAAAAATGTTAAACATATATTAACAATCAATATTCTAATAATTATCTTCTAGTTGAAATGTATGTAATATCTTAAAACTATGAGGGAAATAATTTTATGAAAGCAATGGAGAGGTATTGTAACTCCAACAACACATGAATAATCTCTATATATAATAAAGTGGAAACCCAATAAAAGAATATAGTGAGATTTCCCAACTCTTACCATGCAAATGTTCTCAAATAGGTAGATATCGATTTCAATTTCCAAATCTCAAAAGTGTAGAAGAATATTTCTTATATAGCACAAGCCAGAGAATAAGAGAAGTGATCCACCAAATGTGAGACTAGAGGAATATAAAGACCAATTGTCACTATTTTTTTGTTTTTCATTTACTTCAATGTGAATGTAATGTGTAAGTCATAACTAGAGGTATAAGTATAAAATATGAATCCTTAAAGTGTATATAAAAAGAGGGGGACAAATCTTTCTTTTTGTCTTCATATATGAACACTTAAAAGTGAATATAGAAAGAGAAAAAAAAAACCTTTATTTTTGTCTTTGAATTCAATTTGGAGTATTTAAGGGTTAAAATAGTTGTCAAAGTGGTAGGGTTATTCTTGAAGTGAAGGATAATTGTCTCTTCTTCATGGCTCAAAGCAAGTGTGAACAATACTTTAGAACTTATTCTGTTTTTTTTTTTGGACTTTTATGTTTGCCTTTGTATAAAAAAACATTTCTTATTATAAATAATAGATTATTCTCACTAATCAAACCAACCCTCAAAATCTATTTTAATTTATCCATTTATTCTTATAAAACCTAAGATAATTTGTCCAATCGTTTAAAAAGCATATTTGATGAACCCCATTATTTTCATATCCAATAGACTATCTAATCAACACTTTATAAAACAGTATTAGTTAAACATAGCTTTCATATTTTAAATTTTATAAAAAAAAGCTATAAAATAGTGTAGGTTTATGTTCCGAGTATTGACGATCTCAAACCTAAAACATTCAATTGAGATCGGTTAAACTCCGATAAGGTTACCGGATTGTATCCTTTTAAGCTTGATGAATTGGTTTAAAGGAAATGTGGAGGCTCCACCTGCAGAAGATAATCTGACGCTCAAATTAGTAAGAGCATAGAAATATAGTAAGTATAGTATAAAATATAAATTGAAAGTACTTTCTGTGAGTTGTTTTCTTTCCTTTATATACATTAATGTATAGACGATCAATATACGTAATATTATACTCGACCCATGATGCTACTTTTTGCATTAAATTTATTTAAAACCATCTAAAAGAAAAATCCAACAAATAATATTTTGAGAAGTGAATTAAACAATTAAGCTAGATATTTGAATTCCTAAAAATATTTGAAAAAGTGAGAGAGAATATCTTGAAAGAGAAAAGAAAAATAAGATAAGGTTTATGATGTAGAAAAATGTGTGATGTGGTTGAAAAGGAAGTGTGGATCTGGGAAGTTTGGTGTGGAAGAAAAGGATATTCTAAGGTGTGGCTAATGGGATTCACATAAAGAGGAGTAATTGATTTGGGTTGTGTTTCCGAAAGTTCTTGAAAGGATTTAAAAATAGAGAAAAAGAAAATAAAAAAGTAATTGGAGAAATGAATCGTGGAAATTTGGTCAAACCTTGGAACAGAAAAGGACCGGAGATATCGATAAGTCAAGGAACCCACGAAACAAACAATCCTTCAACCGAAAGCAAACCACCTAACGACCAACCAACTGACTACATATAAAATACACGTAACATAATCATGTCTTTTTTGTGTTTTTTATTATTATTTTTTTACCTCTAAAAAAAGTTATTTTTATAATCAATCAAATTTAAGTCGGTCTCCATCGGAAATTAAATAATCTTTATCTTAATTTATATTCATTGAAATTAGTTGACAAAATTAACCTCGAATTACTTTTTTTTTTCACTATTCTTTTATTTGCTAACAAAAACTGTACTTTTGTGGATGTGTGGACTTGAGTAATGTTGATCCACGTCGATACACAATTGTTGTCGCGCTTGTACCTACTTAATTTTTTGAGTCTTTTTTCTTTCGCGAGTGCGTTTGGTCGGCGGGGTACCTGCGATTGCACTCTGACGCTTAAGTCAGTGCTAGTGTTTAGTTAAGTCTCTCTGATATTGTGAAAACGTACCTTTCCCCCTTTCTGAAGTTCCTTTTGTAGATTGACTTGGGTCTTGACTCGTGTAGACCAAGTAACTGATTTACGTAGTGGTCTTTGGATCATGCATAGTGACTCCCTAATATTAAATGAGTGTTTCTCGAAGTGTCTCTGACCTATTAACGCTAGCTGTAACCGTTTCATTACCACGTATTTATTATATTTTATTATTTAATATGTAAGCCGACCGGTTAAAAACAAACTAAAAAAATGTAGTTAGTTAAGTTCTTTTGGATTACTAATTCCTCTTTATGCTTCCTAATACTCGAAACTCCTACAAAGGGGTAGGACCAATCTTAAGTATAGAAATAGAAAATTAAAAATTAAAAGATAATGAAACTGCCTACGAGAGAGTTCTTGGAAAGTGTTGGAATGGAAAAAAAAAATGTTGTTTTCGCAAAAGATTGTCTTTTTGTCTCGGTAATTTTAGATTTTTTTTTCCATATTTAAATTTATTTAATCTCTAATGCTATGTTTGAATTAAGTGAATGTGTGAAAATTTGAGAGAAAGATGTGAAAAAGATGAGTGTGTTTGGATTTATGTATGTTATAGTGAATTTTTGAAGAAAAAAAAAATTATTAGTGATGTGATGGTTGTGAGAATTTTTTTTTAATTTTTTTAAAAGTGTAAAATAAAATTTTATAAATTTATCTTTGTATTTAAAAATATTTAAATAATAAAATATTTTTGCGTAGATTTGAGTTAACTAAAATATTGTAAATTATTTTTAGCTGTTGAATAATTTCTTTCGGTACCGTTAAATAATTATTTTTGAAAAATACGAAAAGAATTGTAAAAATAATGTTATCTAAGTATATACAAATTTACCGTTATATTTGTTTATACATTTTTAAAAAAATATATTCATTGTATTAGATTGCATGTAGATACATATTTATATGACATTTTATAATGAAAAATGTTATATGTAGAGTGAATTGTACAACAATTTTTTTATAAATAAGAGAAAATATATAGAACAAAGTATGAAATATCATACAATATGAAAAAATAATAGAAATAAAATGTATTATTTTATATATTGTTGCATGAATGACACATCTATTTTATAATAACTCTTCCCTTTAGTCGTTGTTATGTTATGTTATCATAATATATTATATTATCACGTTTATGCAGATCCACTCTTCTTCCTTCATAGTTAGTGATTAATTTTATTTTATTTTTTAATTTTGGAAGGACTGAAAAAAAATTAAATTTAGTAGGGCAAAGTCAATATTGTCCAAATTTTAGGAACTAAATACATGATTAAACCATTTTTGTCTCCTAAAATAGAAAAACATATTACATAATGAATTCTTTACAGGCTCTCTAAATATTATTCATTTTTTCAATCCTCAACTAGATCTAAATCGGATTGAACATCCATCAATTTGATTCAACTTGAAACTCATCAGTAAAGCATGTGTTTACTGGTTTAATCAGTACCCACTTTGTTCCATGAATATACTCCATGAGAATGCTTATCTCCTCTTTTTGAATCATGTGTCTAAGAAATTAATTAGAACAATGTTAAATAACTAATAAAACAAAGTTTAAGACAAGGAAGACTGTTAATCATGAGTTCAACTACAACCTCTCACAAAAACCAGTTTTTCAGGAGATTAAAACATAAAAAAATTGCTATAGAGAATTATAAAAAAAAAAATTATTGATCAAAACCTCATAACTCTATGGAATCAACCAAAAAGGTTTAGCCTTCCATGTGGAGGAAAAACAAAAGAATTACAAAGAAGAAAAGAAACTAAGAAAATCCTGTGAAGCTTCTTTCTTTTTCCTTAAGGCTTGTGTCTTTTTACTGATTTATCTGCTCCAGGGATCTTGAAAAAATATTATGATTTGGATTTAGGTATTTTGTTTGGCAAGATGTACATTTGTATCGTGCATATGTGTCTATATGTTGCTCTTGATTTTTTGTTGAGAGTATGTTTTGCTCCCATTGAAATTCTTCCCACTTTTGTATATGGATTGGTGCATCCCAAGTGCACCATTTTATTCATTATTTTTTCGATAAAAAAACTTTAAACTAAAGAATTTTAATCATGTATTTCTACTCTTCACATGGTTGAAAGGTGCATGATACATGATAACTACAAAAATAAACTTATATTTACATTTATTTTAAAAAAATCAAACACAGTTCATCTTCTTCATTCCATACCCAAAATACACCATAGTAGCAAAACAAACTTAAAAATGAGAATGGACCACAAACACTAATACAATCGTCTTAGTTTTATTTAGTTACATCTTAGTGATTAACAAGTATAACTTACATTTGAATTTCTTTAAAAAAAAAATAAACATGAATGTCTTAAATACAATCCATCTTCTTCATTCCATATCCAACCAAACCACACCCTAAAAGCAAAACAAGCTTAAAGATAAGAATGAACCACAAACATTAATAAAACCATCTTAGTTTTTTTATTTGGTGAAAATTATAACTCACATTTCACATTAGTCAATAGTAAAATATGTTTAGATTATGTGTAGATTGAGAATTATAACTTACATTTCAAATTTATCATATCTTTACTTGACATCATAATTATGGCATAGTAATTTAATTAAAACAAACTAATCTTTAAATATAATTTAAAAGTAAATATAATCAATTGGATTAGTTTGGATTGATTTTCATATATATATTTATTTAGTCGATAAAAACACAATTAATTGATTTTAAAAATCGATATATGTTGTTTAAGCAAATAAAGACCAATACAGTTAGTGCCCCACCGTTGTCGGGTAGGTAATTTGCATTCAAGCTGCAAGGAAACACAGACTTGGCATAAATGCTCACTCTAAAGCATGTTACTTGAAGCCATTGGCACGACACATTTTATAAAACAAAATCTTATTTAATAAATTTCACTAACAATTTTATAATTCCTAATTAATTTAAAACAATAATAAACTTATTTAAAGTGTTAATATATAGATTTTAGTTTAATTTTCCTATATCTTTTAATAATGTTTTTATGTATTTTTTTTATCAGCAATAAATAATAATTACTTTAAGGTGGTTCAACCCTTATCCGCACTAATGTATCAGATCCCATCAGAATTCCACCATTTAACGTGTTTGAGCGAAAATAATACTAAGATGATTGACCTCTTGAGAAATCCTCGTGTTACACTTCTTTTAAAATATTTTTATGTAATAATAGATAATTGTTGTTATTTAAGGTGTTAATATAACTGAGATGTGTTTCGTAACTATGCGTAACATTAGAGTTTTTATATAAAAAAAACTTTAAATTCAATTGTGTTGATTAAAACTTGCACTGTATTTTTAGCAGCATGACTTGAGGGAACTGTGATGATAGTTAAACGCAGACCTAACTGCATGTTCACCAAAAATATAAAATTAGAGCTCAGATCTATGAATTGGTGATATGTCAATCATCCACTTCCTAACAATAACTCTCACATGCTTCAATCTTTAAATAATAACACCATGACAATTAAGATTTAATAAAATATTAAAGTTATTTGCATAATTGGCTTTTTATATTTCTCACGGTATCACTCAACTATAACTTATCACTCAAATATAACTTACATTTTTCTTACAACCAAAATATAAATTCATAGATATTATAATTTTGGGTCTTTCAAATTTTTTTCTTTCCTATAACGCGAAATTAGTTTTTGTTCTTGATCCAATTTTTAGACTATCCAAGTGTTTGTAGTTTGAAAATGATTGGAATAGGTCATTTTATATATGAGATTGATTCAATTTGAGGTTACACTTCATCAATCTATTGAGTTGTTACAGTGAACATCAGTTTGCAATCATAACAATAATGAATTTTGAACAAAAAATTAAAAAAACTAACAATCATTTTTTTATAGAAAATTTTCATGTTAGGCATCACTATACAACTTGACATCTCAGCCAAGCTGACACCTCAAGTAACAACAATCATCTATCATCACATGAAAAAAATATTATTAAAACAAAGAAAAAAGAAAAAAGAAAGAAAATACAAAAATATAAGAGACTAGACCAAAACCCATATGTTAACAAAAACGAAACGTAGGTAGACTATACATATTCATTTCACATATAAAATAATTCATTCCAATCATTTTCATGTTATATGTATACATTTGAATGGTCTAAAGTTCGAATTAGAGACAAAAACTAATTTTGTATTATAGTACAAAGATGAAAAAATATATTTAACCAAAAAAAATAGATATCATGAATGTGTAACACTTCAAAATAACGTTGGATCTAGGTAATGTCCTTATTGCAATATTTTTGTGAGACATGCCCCTTTTATACTAGTTTGGCTTCAGAATATATTCTTTTGACTCATATTCTCTTGTAGACTAATTTTCATGGCTCAAATCACAAATCAACTTAGTATGTATTTGGTAACAAATCCTTTCTGTACATGACTTTTACATCGATTAAGAAAAAAAAATGTGTACAAAATTAATCAAATACATATTCAAACATACTATTAAGTATTTTAAAATAATAATTTCTTAATAAATTGGCTCAACACTCTAACTATTTGAACAGAAATAGTCAAAGCCAATCTTACATAAATGCTTGATATATAATTATTATTTTTACGATGATGCTAAATAATACATTAGTCAGAAATAAAGTTGCAAAAATTGATAAGAATAGTGACATATTAATCTAGTTTGTATACTAAAAAGTATTTAATCTATTTTGGGGTATGTGTAGGTTAATAAAGGAAAATATTGTTTGGGACCACCCTTGCCGACATAATGATTATAGTTTTGTTCTGGATATAAAGTACTTCAAATCTCGGGGAGAACTCACAAATGTTGGAGATTTTCAGATTCACTATAAAATATGTGCTATATATATAAAATGAGATTTCTTTATATAATTTCTTTTAAAAAGTACTCTTTTTATTTTTCAATATTTTTTACATTGAAAAGATAATTTAAAATATATTATAAAAATATTTTATAATTTTTAATTACGATATTTATTAATGATTCAAATTATTTTTTAAGCTTTTAGAAAAATATAAGTACAGACTTAACAATGCATATGTTTCTGTTTTATATATATATATATATATATATATATATATATATATATATATAAATTAAGTTTTAAGGTTGAATTAAGTTTAAATTATAATTGTAGATGGTATTCAAGGTTTTGTTAGTAATTAACTTTAAGCCTACCCTCATTTTATACAATAAAAAACTTATTTCTTTATTAAGTGAGGTTAATGCTGCTATAACTCAATTAAATTAATATTAAGTCTATTATAAACCTTAAATCTCAAATCCTATTAAATATTATATTTGCTGAAAGAGATAATTAAAAAAAATTATTCATATCGATAAACTGTACAAACAGTTATTCATGTAGATAAATAGAATTTGTAAACAAAATTTTAAAATAAAAATAATAATGTAATGCATATTTCAGTTTTTTATTTAAAAAAATAGTGATAAACTCATGTTTTAATACATGGTTTTACATTATTCTTGTTTTTAAAAAGGAAAAGTTGCATTTTTATCATGTTTACCAACAATTCAGCTTAAAAGTATTATGAATTAATTTAAAGAAAAACATTACATAATAGTATTAATTAAGAAGTCAACTACAACCCAACTTAGCATTAGATTTCTGACTGAGTAATATAAAAAATGATTCCCATTGATAAATGAAAAGATATAAAGTATAATAAAATTCAATTGCAATAAATAAATTTACATGTATTTTAAATAATAAATATAAATAAATTAACTGCACTATGTGGTTTGGTTTACTTGGGTCAATCGTTTACTCCAAAACCCTAACGAATCAAGTCACACGGTTTCGAGAAAATCAAATAAATGAAATTTACTTATATTTAAAAAAAAATAAACATAACTTGGAAATAATAAATATAAATAAATAAATGAAATGCATTAGTTTCGTTTTTTTGTTCGATTTTGGATGCAGTTTTGAGAAAACAAAACAAACACAATCCAACGAAATTTGTTTTTTCATAGTTCGAGGTTTTTTCTTCAGTTTTCCAATTTGAACACCCCGGTTTAGCATAATTTATTTTTTATTTAATTTTTTTTATTTTGAGAATGCTTATAATTCTTTTACATAATGCATATGTTTTTTTATGATTTTAATGGTCTTTTAGAAAATAAAAAAGTGAAGAAATAAATTTTTTTCTCAACTAAAAGAAATACATTTTTTAGGAATATAATTATTATATACTCTTCATTGGAGAGGTCATATATTGGATTATATAAGACTTACCCACATGACATAAAAGAATAAGACTCAGAATCATAAGAATAAAAAAATATTTATCTATCTTGGAAATACATATTTATGTGAATAATTAAATAAAATATTAATAAGAATGTGAGTCTTATAAAATCTTTCCATTGGAGTAAAAATTGTATAAGATATTTAAAGTGAGGTGACATGATAAAAATTAAATTAAGACTTCATAGTATGAGTTTTACGACGTAGAGTCTCTTACAACATTTTCATTTTTTATGGACCATTTTTTTCTATTATAATTTTTGTTCTGAAAAATAATATGTTTTAACTTATTTAAAATTGATTCATTTATTTTATTATGAATATGAGTAATGGTCTCAGTGTTTTTGTTACAAATGAGAGTTATGAGTGAAATTTTGGAGTCATAAAAAATTAATAATCTTCAATTTGAACCAAATGAAACTTAACTTTATAAGTCTTTTAAATGGTGCGTCAATTCTAATTTAAATATGTAGGTTGTCTATTGTTGGCAAGTTAAGAAATTTTTAGCTACTTGCATCAAACATGTATAAACACACATAATCTAGTTGGTTTCATAAAAAAATGACTAGCATTACTCTTTAAACTTTAATATTGTGGTGAGTTATATCTAGACTATTATAGCACTAAGTTATTTTAAGTTCAAGCATCGTGTAAAACTATATCTCAAACATTTAAAAAGTTTTAAAACTCTTTCACCATCGACAAATAAATCAATTCAAATAAATTGTCCACCTACATACACTACTTGGATTTTAAATTTGACAAATTTGTGTACCTTCTCGATGAGTGCACGAATAGAGAAAAAAAAAAAACAATGACACAAAAGGAAAATTTTAAGAAAAACCACAAGGTAACAAGAAACTTGCTCATAAAAATAGTTCTTTATTTTTTTTAAGCTTGTAAATTGTAAGATTTATTTTCTTAATTTTATTTTATAATTTTTTAAATACAAATAGTAATTTTACTTTAGGTTGAAGTTATTGAATCGTACCAGTCTCTACTGGAGTTATTACTTATTTTTGTACTTGCTGTTTTATTTTCAAATTATTTCTTCAATTAATTAGAATTAATAGAAGAAATTGGAGCTTTAATTGAATGTCCAATCAAATCCAAATAAGATAATGGAAGTTTAACAAAGGTGAAAAAAAACATGAGTATGACATAAACATGAAAAGTGTCACAAGCATGGAAAATATGAAATTAATCTTTGCCATCTCACTTTTTTTATTTTTCCTCCTTTTTCTTTGGAAAAGTCATCCATAACTAGCATAAGAGGCTTATGAGTAAAACCTCTCTTACAAAATCATTTATATATGTGGGATCTTCAACACACCCCCTTACGCGAGACTGCCAACTTGTACGTGAGACTATATATTATGGGTGGTTCGATAGCGGTCCGATAGCGGGTGACACGATAGGCCCAACAAATACTCGCTAGGATAGGTTCGAAATGGCTTTGATACCATATTACAAAGTGGACTTTAAGCCTAACTCAACCCCATAAAACCGGTTCAATGAGGTGAGGTTTGCACCCACTTATATACAACGAAAGGCTCTAATCTCTAGTCGACGTGGGATCTCCAACAATACTTGTAAAAGTGATCTTCTTTCTTGAATATTATGAATCAAGTGATGCTTTATCACGACACTTATTTTACCTTTTCATTTTGTTCTTGATTCTTTTACCTCACGCCTATTATACCATGATGTTTAATTCATAGAAAGTAGAGGTCCTAAGATACCAATACCATAACAAAATACATTGAAAACACTAATTATATGTAGAGTTTGTATGAATGGAGAATGAAGTTTGGTTTTATGCATGATGGGCAAATGAGAAATTGATAAAACAAGAAAGATTTGGTTTTGTCCTGAAAGATATGCTGGCATGTGTGTGTTCTGAAGATAACTGCCATCACGTGAAGAACAGAACAATCTGATCTGACTAAAGCTTCTTCCATTACCGTATACACTAATATTCTTATATATTTATTTTTTTACTTTCATTGTGATGGACATTGATTAAAATTGGTGCAATGAAAGACCAACATTACGGAACAGAAAAGTGGCATTATAGTTGCTGTTACTATATAATTTATTACTCTCAGTTTGACCACGACAGTGTTCCCCCACCATGAGTGCAGACAAAAGTGGCATTTATTAGGGCTTTGTTTGGTGTATCACCATCTGCATCTGCATGTGCTCCAGAGAAACCATCAACCCCATAGGCATTAGTAGGTACCTACTCATGAAATAAACAACAACAAACTTATTCTACTCACCATCACTATTTCAAAATCTTCCAAGCTCAAATCAAATCGACAAATAGTATCACTATAGTAAATTATTACGTATTGTCTGTTTTAAACTTCAATGTTATGTCACAATATTGTTAGAATCAATCATTCTATTGTCTGCTTCAAAATTTGGTGTTCGATTGTAATTTGTCTTTAAAAAATATTTCGATAGTTAAAAAAGAAAGTTGTATTTAAATTATCATTGATCACTATTTCAAAATACTCCCAATTCAATTTCGAGAGATAGTATATATTTTTATTAAGGTCAATTATCATATTTGAGGTATTGTCCGCTTTAAATATCAGTATTCCGTCATGTTCCAGAGATAGTATTGTTAAAATTAATCACTATATTAGAGGTATTGTTTACTTTGAAGTTTGTTATTCGTGACAATTTTGTTTTTAGAAAAGAGACCAATTTTAGAGACAAAAAATAATTAGTTGATATAATAACTAAATTAGATATCATTTTAGAGATTGAATTTTTTGTTGGTTTCTAAATTGGTTTCTATTATTGTTAAATGGTTTCTAAATTAGTATCTAATTAACTACCAAAGTTTCTGTTACCAAATTTGGGATCTAAATAATTGGTAGCTAAAATTTTAGTAGCTAATTAGATACCAATTTAAAAACTATTTAACAATACTAAAAACTAATTTAGAAACCATTTTTTAGTTTATAAAATGATATCTAATTTAGTCATTATAACAACTAATTATTTTTTGTCTCTTCTTTTTCATAATTTTTTATAATATATTTGAACTACCATTGATCTTAAACAATGAGAATATATTTCGACTCTAAACTAACTATATTGAGACTATATTAAACGAAACAGAAGAGAAAGGAATTGATTGATTGGTAGTTAAAATTCAGTTTAATAAGTGTTTAAAGGAGTAGAAAAATGAGTAGCATTATAATAATAATGGTGTGAATAAGATTTTAGAGAGAGAAAGTGTGTGTCCTGGTTCGAGCTTACGTGGGGATGATAAGGAAGAAGAAGAGAAAGAGAAGAAAGTAAGAGGTGAGAGGGGACCACAGAGCACAAAGGCACATGGTGTGCCATGAGTACAAAAAAGAGAGAGGATGAAATGTTGAACTGTGAAATTAGGGTTAGGTATGGTAGTTAGAAAGTCCAATATCACGCCCTTCTTCCCCAATGGGACCATTACGCAGTGCAACAACTTTCTTCTCTCCTTTCTTTCCCCTTTTAAGATTGATGAAATTAACCCTAAATAATTGACAGTTTTAGAATGAATGGAGATGAGAGTGTGATTTGGAAGAGATTAGGTTTGTTGATTTGAATAGGGTTGGCGGCATGGTAACGTGGGAGGGAGGCATGAAATAAATGGGAAAAAGGAAAAAAGGTGAAAAGAGGGGTTTCATAGGATTGAAAAATGGAGAAGAAACACGTGGCAGTACGTGGGAATGAAAGCTACAAGTAATGTGGTGTGTTGTATCTGACAAGGAAAACCACCCATTCAACTCCTTGTCTAGTTAATTCTATACAATATTTTTTATATCTATCAACATTTCCTTTTCCTCCCATTTCCTATTAGACAACTTCCCTCTAAATCACTCACCTTATGTCTCCTATGGTTAACCTCTCCTCACAAAACATTTCACTTTACATATCTTTACCTATATCCTTCAACTAAACTCATTTCAATCAATTCTTTTTTTCCTCCCTACCAAACTTTTCAATATTTTTCTTTAGCTTTATTCCATATCACCAATACCAATATAGTCCTACATTATTCAAGAGTTAATGAGTTAATGTCAATGACAGTTTATATATTTTTTTTTTCTGTCATAATGTAACAATATCTCTGGAGCTTAAAGCATGATAGTTTTTTTTTTAGGGGGGTGTTATGCTTGTGCTAGATTTCTTCTCACAATTTCTCTATGCAGCTGTTTTGTTTTAAATCATTAGGAAACCTTAGTTTGTATTATGTTTCGTTTGTAATGTTCTTGGTGTGTAAGCTAGATGGTAGGCTGGTAATGTGTTTACTGTAAAAGGGTTGAGACACCCCTTAAGTGTCCCTTTTAATTAATTTATTTTTGTTGATAAAAAAAATTATTTTTTTCTCCTCCAACTCATCGAGATGTCTTTTAAAGGAAAAATCGTGACAAAGTACCAACCTTCAAAACAGACAATATCTCGAATGCGATTATTGACCTTATCAATACTATCTCTCGAACTTGAGGTCGAAAGAGAGTTATTTCCATTTGCATTGTCATAATATAACATTTCAAAATGTGTCATGTCATTGTTAAAAATCTTCTCATACTCCAATAAAGTGTATAATATTTAAGTTTTATTTAATTGTAGATGTTTTTAAATTATTTTTTTTATTCAAAATCTTATTTATTGACTGTATAATGTTGATTGGTCAAATCTTTTACCGAAAATTGTTGACTTTTTAAGTAACCACTTGAGATCAAATTTATTGTATGGAGTTTGTCCTTTTAGAGTTTTTCTATGTGATCCTATATTAAATAAGATTATCCAATATCATCAATACATGTAACAGCCACGCTTGTAAGGTGAGTTGTTGTTTTTTTAAGAAAAAAAATTATATAATATATGAAAAGTTATTAAAAAGCCACATACTAACAAAAACAACAAAGTAATGGTACACGTAGGATTTTTTGAATATATAATAATATTTATAGAGTGAAATTTTAGGCTATGTTTTACACCTTTCTTATTCCATTGTTTAAAGATTTATTTTCATAAGTTTTGGTTATTTGCATTATGGACCATTCGATTAGGTGTTTGTTCTGTGGGCTTTTGAAACTCAATCCACAAGAAAATTTATAAAATATCTTAATCTTTGATTTAGATGAAAAGGTAATTTATCCTTTTAATCCATCTAAATACTAAAATGCAACTTTCTATTTTTATAACAATTTTATATGATATTTTAGGTTTCAACAATTATTCAAAAACACACGATTTAGTTCTTAATACAAAACTAACAACGCATTACTCTTAATATATAAATAAATTAAAATTGCATTAAATTTTTGTGAGGATTAAAATTAATATTTTAAAAGGATTTTTGAATTTCTCCCGTTTACCTTACAGATATGATTGTTGGCAACTATAATATAACATTTAATATATTATATATTACAGATATGATCCTTCTTCTATTCATCTAATATATTTATTTACCAATGATTAAGTATTTTTTATACTTATTTAAATATATTTTTGGTACATGTAAATATTAGTGTTTCTAATTCCTACAAAAACGTATTTATCAATTTTAAATTTCTAATTATTTTTATTAGTTTTTTTAATCATAATTTTAGTTAGATTCATGTTAAAAATGGAATATAATTTAGATAACTAGAAAATTTTCAAGTCAAAGGTAATTAATTTTTTCAAGTAAGTAATTTAATCTGTAATATTTTTTATTTAATATAAATAAAACAACTGTATATATTTATATTTTTTTATTCAATAAATTTTTTAAGATCCTAATTTTATTAAAAATATTACTTAAACATCTATAATTTTAATGATTGTAAAACAATTTAATTTATGATAGATATATAAACAAGGATTTTGTCTCTAAAAATACTAGATTAAAATCATTTAAAAAATAATGTTAAATAATTGATTTATAAATATTTTTGACTAGATAAAAAATAAAAAGATATTTGAATTAATTAAAAAGGATTAAGTTGAAATGTAAAAGTAGTTAAAAATAAGAAAAAGCACTAAAAAAGAAGGGGTGTTAAAAAAAGGGAAGTGATGATGAGAGGACAGAAATGCGGTGGTGACACCTGAAAAAGTGGAGGTCCCAAAGGAAAGGAGGAAGCAACACGGAACTCGAGGCAAGGACAAGGTCACGGTTATTGTCGGTTATGGCAGTTTGCCACGTAACACCCACATGCTTCTCTTATTTCCTGTGGGCCCAGCCCACCCCAGGCCCACCCCAGGCCCACTAGCCCCACCGACAAATCTCTCTCTCTCTTTTCTTTTTCAATTTCTTCAGTCAAATGTAACGTTACGTCTCTTCTCCAAGGCCCCACTTTTCCACTTATTATACTAAAATAAACACATAAATACATAAATACTTTACATAAATAAATATCCTACTACCACTACCACTCTATCTATCTACTCTTTTTTTTTTTATCATAATCAAATATATACCTATACACTAAATATTTTTCTAATTTTAGAATAAATCCTACTTCTATTTTTTCTATTTTCACTTTCACGTGAGTTTTTTTTTTCATTTCTAGTTTAAATTTTATATATTTCGAATATTTCTAATAAAAAATTATTAAAATAAGTTATTATTAAGTAATAAAAAGATTTCGTGTAAATTAAAATATTAAAGTATTTTATACTGTTTTTTCGTTGTTTTGTTGTTGAAATTTGTTTGTTATATAAAAAAAAAATATTAAAGATTTATTCTAATAGTTTCTTTATTATAAATACTTAAAATATTTAAAATTTGGATTATACACAAAAATCCATAATATATAAAAACAAATATATTTAGTTAATTTTATTATATGTTTCCGTCTATATAACTCGAGAGATGTAACGTATTGAATGATATTAATAATATATAAATATATTTAATTAATAAACATATGGTTGTGTTAATGAATTTCTTAGACGGTAAATTAATAAATTTGTATAGTGATGTATAACATAATTCTTTTTATATAAAAAACTAATAAATTTGATGGATTTTTAAAATAATTATATTAAAGTTTATGAAATTTATTATATAGAACGGTTTGCGATTAAATGATTTTGAAAAAAACATTCTTTCGATCAACCAATTAGAAGTTAGTTTAAATGTGATTTTAAAAATAGTGATAAAAGATAAATATTTATTTCTATATTTTAATTTATAATTTAATGATAATATAAAGTTATTTATACTCAATATTGGTTATTTTTTTATTAAGTATAAGATAATCATTTTGATAAATTTATGTACTCATAAAATTACCTTTTAAAAAATACTTTTTTATTAAAATGAATTAATAAAAGAAAAAAAATTATATTTATTTTATTTTATTGAAAAAAAAAACATAAGGGAGTATAAAGTTGCATACAGTACTACCTAATAGAAAAATAGTTGAATAAAAAACTTAAAAGGATTAGTTAAATGTTTCACTATTTTAAAACCTATCATATGAATCTTGGATATATGGATGATAACTGGTTGGAACTAATATTGATAGTATTTATTTCTTCCTTCATTTATAATTTTTTTGTTTTATTATATGTTGAATATTTCTTTAAAAAAATACTTATAAATATTATTTTATGTCTATAAGTTTTTTCAAATAGATACTCGATATATAATAAAATATACCAAAAAGTATGAATTGAAATAAAATTATTATTTTTAAAAATAAATTTAATTTCATATATTTAAATAAAAATATATAAAATTAAATTATAAACAATTTTTGAATTAGTAGTATTTTTTCATTAACAATAGTTTTCCTTTTTATATAAAAATCACTTATTAAATATCAAAGATATTTGAGAATAAAATACCTTGATACATGTACTTGTCTAATAATAAAATATTTGTTGTTAATATCTACAAATATTTATTAAAAATATATTTAATATTTATTATATATTATTTAATGCAAATATCCTAAAAATATATTATTTTTTTCATCTGAATTACTAGTAAAACGCAAAAACCATACCTATTTAGCAAAAAATGACAAACAAAAATAATATATTTAGTTTAGATGAAAATTTATGTTTGAAATATAAGAAATGATGTTGTTCTTGTATGAATCAGAAATATCTTAGTATTGCGTAAAAATGATGTATTTAAAAAAAATACTTTGATATCTAAGTTAATATTTGGAATATAGTGGTTAAATGTGTATCTTTATTAATTTGATATGTATATTTATATAGAGTGTTAATAGACCTTTAATGCTCAATAAAAAATTAATATAAAATTATTAAACTAATGTTGATATTAAAATAATATTTGTACTATAATTAAATTAATTATACTACATAAATATATTCTTTTATTTGGAGGATTAATTTCAACCATATCACATATAAAGTATTTAATGATGTAAATTTAAGTTAGTATTAGTCACACTAATTATTATATTTGAGATGGTATAAAGTGGAGCCTAACTTTTTATCAACTATTTTATCTTAAATGATAATTCTATATAAGTTGAAAAAACAAGTCTCTTAATCCTTATAAAGAATAAGAACAATTTTGATTTTTTTAAAAATAATTTTAGTGTTTTATCCTTTATTCATTAAAATAATACCATCAATTTTTATTTAATATGTTATCTATTTTGAAGATAAATGTTTTACAATAAACTAATATATATTTAATTAATGGATAATGGATAAACGATGAAAAAGACTATTTTGTCTTCACTATTAATTTATATATTATATGATAGTCGCAATCCTTTGTTGTTGAATATATTTTGAATAAAATTGATTTATGAATTTATATTTGCTTTTTTATTGAAGATAATTTGAATGGAAATAATAAAAAATATATATGATTTGAAATGAATGATGTTATATTTGAGAAGAGGAAGAGAGTGTGATGTGAGAGGAAATAATGTTGCAGTATAATTTGACCAATGACCAATGACCGTTGACCACCATAGAATAGCAGGAATCATGCCGACACTATTCTCATCGGAAGCATCAATACGTCTCTCTTCTCTCTCCGATAATCATGTTCACCAAACTCTCAGATAATGCTCATATTCTCTGTTATCTTATAAATGCTTATTGTTGGAAAAATCTATAGCTTCAATTTTATTGTAATACAAATAAATATATAACAAAAGTAATATAAAATCATCATTCAAAAGGAGTTAAATGTCTACTACAAGTTCTATCTTAGATTCCATATCACTTATACCAAAAATCTACTTACACCAACATATATACACTCGATTCTACTTCTGGAAAATTTATGTTTTAGCACTTAGAGACCTGCACATATCATATTACCTGTTGTGAATTCACCCAGTCATGGGCATAATCATCTCAATATTAAATCACCTTATACAAAATGGTAAATCCATATGATCTGCTTTGATAAGTTCTTTCAAACCTCATACTCGGTCATATGAAACTCCTTTAACTCTAACTACGTGATGTTTTTCATCTATATGATTTCAAAATATCAATAGAGTTTGGATTGTCTTTTTCACAAAGAATCACAAATCAATACACTCTCTTAACAACCTAACAATCTTAACACGATATTTTCTTTCCTGAAAAGATTATGTGTTAATCTTTCATATAATTTCATACTTCATATCACACATTAATATACTATTCAATCACACCAAAGTTTAGATTTTTAAAACAATCCAAAAATATCACAAAATTCACTTAAACACATAACTAATTACTTTTAAGCATATTTTTAAATAAAATAATAATAATTTCACTTAAACACAATAAACAATAATAAATTAGGCTTTCAAAAGCAAAAAAATATTGTAATTGTCATCAGTTCAATGGAGGACTTTGATCGTCATTCTAATGAAGGATGGGTTCAAATAGTTAGAGAGAAAGATGAGAAAAGGAAAAAAGAATTTTTAGAGAGATGTTGGTTATTTTAAAATGAAACATAAATATCTGATTTTTCTATTTATATACATTTTTTACTTTAATAATAAAATATTTAGGTGTTATTTTAAATATAACACTTCTAGTCTAAAGCTATTTTCTATATTCTTACAATATATAAGAAAAAAATATTTAAAAATAATAAAATATTTAGGTGTTATTTTAAATATAGCACTATTTTCTATATTCTTACAATATATAAGAAGAAAATATTTATAAATTTATTGTTTTTAATATGTTAGATCCAAGATGTTATGATTCTTTATAGATGCAGAAATCTTATCTTAATTTTAAAATACTCAGTAGACTAATAAACCGAAGACATAAGTATGATTTGTTCTCTTAAAACTACAATACTTTTTTGACTTAAAGAGATAAAAAAAAGGGATTCAACCAAGATATATATTAACTAGTATCCTTTGTATTTGGAGCATCTCATGGAAATCTTAAAGTAAAAAAATTTAAATTCCACATAAATAAGTTTTACATAAACTTATAAAAAAAATTTAGAAGAAAACATATTAAATATTTACTCCATCATATATATATATATATATATATATATATATATATATATACACTTTTCCAACCAAAAATATTTGTAATGTGAAGTTTTGAGCTTCAACATAAATTCATTTCTTTTGGTAGGATTCAATGTATACTTTACATGTTTTGTTTTGTTATTTTTTTTTATCTCAAATTCTAAATGAATGTTTTTTTTTTTTATATCATTGAATGTTTTGTTAAATGAATGTTTTGTTTTTTTTTTTTATCTCAACATCTTAGTATTTTTTTTTTTCTAACAATGTATTTAGAGAGATCAACATACAATCATAAAATGACATGAATATTATGAAAATTTAATTGTATTTATATTCTGGAATCTTCTTATATAGTAGGAAAGTGAAACATTTTACTTATCATGTAGGAAAGTGAAACATTTTACTTATCATGTAGGAAAGTGAAACATTTTACTTATCATGTGTTCATTAAGCATCTCATTTTACTTATTACGTGGAATTACTTTTTTTTTTTAAGCATTTCATTAAATCTCTTATAGCCCTTCAAACTTTTTAGCCTTTTTAACTCTTTTAGTGTTTAGGTTTTTCATATTCGTATAATGTCATTTTATTGTTTGAACTTATAGATTCATAATTGTGCACTCATAACTTTTGTTATTTTAATCTATTAGACTATTGTGCACTCATAATTTTTGGATGTCTTTGATATAATTAAATTTTATGGGCTTGTCTATGTTAGAGCCGATAATTTCTAGGTTTTCTTTGTTAGAGACAACATTTTCCAACTTTTTTTAAGTTACACATCCTTACTTTTAGAGTTGTGGACTTCTATTATACTGAGATATAACGAGTTATTCCATTTTTTTTTTAAAAAGCAAAAATCGTCCATAAAACCTCTAGCTAGATTCTTTAAGTAGCTTAGAGACCATAAATTCTAAACCCTAAGTTCTAAATCTAAGCTCTAACTTGGTCAGCTAACGATAAAGAAACAATGTTATAATCTTTTACCCCAGAAAAACCTTGCTATAAAAAGTATTTTTAACATTTAAAAAAAACAATTAAAAACAACTTCAAAATCGTCTAGGAATGTCATTAAAAAATTTAAAAATCAACTACAAAGATCATAGCTTGGTGGTTTTTTATCCATGGTTAGTGACTAAATGTTATGGTTATGATTAACTTAAGTGACAACTTTTTTTTTTTAATTTTGTGTGTAATTAATATTATTGTTTTGTATTTAAGTTATGATTTAAGATTTAAACTTAGTTATTATATTCAATATCTATTATAATCCGATTTAGTTTATTTAATTTTATTCTTTGTTAAAAAATTATATTGAATTTGATTTTATCATCGTATTTGAAAATCATTGTAAAACTAAAAGAAATGAAAAGTAACTCGCATGCACTAGTAATTATAGTTTTATAAAAAAAAATCACATCTTTCATAAAAAAAAATACGTACATAAGTTGTGTATATTTTTATTTTAAAAAAATATACTCTTTTTAAGAGTTGGAAAATGTAAAAATAAAATAAAAATATAATATTATTTATTTATCTATGTATATATTTCTTAATTTTTCATTTGTAAAACATGCTGACATATTGTAAAAAATAGTATAATACTTAAATTATATATATATATATATATATATATATTTCGTAACGTCTCAAAATTTGAATCCAATAGTTAAATAAATGTGTTAATCATTGTAAGTTAATCATTGTAAGTTTGGTATGCATGCATGTATTTAATCAATTGTTAGGAGTATTACAAATCTTTTCTGCTTAAAAAAATTGACTATCTAATTGACTAAGTGAAAGAATCTTGTTTAATATATTACATAAATTTTTATATTTATTTGTTATATTTTTACTTTTATATCTGATGTTGAAAAAAAGTGTGTATTATTTTGATGTTCAATCTACACCATTATTATTTTTCACTACAAGAAAATTATGAAATAAAAATCATTTTTTAGAAACCAAAATAATTAGTTGCAATAGTAACTAAATTATAGACCATTTTGGAAACTAAAACAAAAATTGGTTTCTAAATTAGTTTCGATTATTTTTTATTAATGTTAAATAGTTTCTAAATTGGTCTCTAATTAGCAACCAAGGTTTTAGAGACTAAATTTAGAAACTAAATAATTGGTAGATAAAACCTTAGTTGCTAATTAGATACCAATTTAGAAACTATTT